>ERZ772807.4-NODE-4-length-199473-cov-8.515741_pt1 | contig 199473 bp, 156 predicted proteins | sample MGYA00511472_ERZ772807 | MGnify/ENA primary metagenome ERZ772807 (study PRJEB29015, sample SAMEA2737947) | human oral metagenome | biome: human oral; feature: human-associated habitat; material: dental | place: China | collected 2039 ... | reverse complement strand
GTGGGGCCGTGTGAACGCAAGTTCACACGGCCCCACCCCGTCATTACACCTCAGTGGGTTTTGCCTGGTTCAGACAGCGTCGTCAAGCCCGGTTTCGCGCGCATCCGAAACAAACTCGGCTCCGCGCGCATTCCGCTCGGGCCTCCACACCACGATTTCCCCGCTCCGCCGGGGTTTCGCATCCGGCAGCTGAGAGCGGATGCTCTCGCGTGCGACGACGAACACGCTCCCGTCGCCGCCGACGGCGAAGACCCTGCTTTCGCGGCCCCGCTGGCCTTCCAACTCTTTCTTCTGCTCGGCCACCACTTTTTCCAGCTGGCGGATGTGTTGGCGCAGTTTCTGCTCGCGGTCACGGGCCAGCATGAGCTTCGCGATTCCGGCGAGGTTGACGCCTTCGTCTTGGGAGAGACGCTGGATTTCGAGGAGGCGGTCGACGTCGTTCAACGAATACCGCCGCCCGCCCCCTCGAGTCCGCTTGGCCTGGACGAGGCCGAGCCTGTCGTACTGGCGCACCGTTTGAGCGTGCATGCCGGCCAATTGTGCCGCCACGGACACGGTGAGAACCGCCGCATCGCGCCCAGCCATCGTCAACTCCTAGCCAAAGTGGCGAACTCCGCGCGAGGGTCGGCGTCGCTCGTGGCGTCCGCGAACTCCTCGACGGCCCTGCGGGCGTCCTCGGAGAGCTTTTTAGGGACGACGACCTTCAAACGGGCATACATGTCCCCGCCCTTGAGACCCTTGCCGCGGACCCTCAAAAGCTTGTCGGTCGAGGAGCCTTCGGGGATTTTGACGGACACGGTCTTCCCGTCGAGCGTGGGGATCTTCACGGTTGCGCCGAGGGCTGCCTCCGAAAAGGAGATCGGCACATTGACGTACACGTCTTTGCCTTTGAGCTCGTAGACCGGATGCTTCTCGACGTTGACGGTCACGAGGATGTCTCCGTCGGGCCCGCCGTTGACGCCGGCTCCGCCTTTGCCCGGCACACGGACCTTCTGTCCGTCCGTCACGCCCGCCGGGATCTTGGCCGTGACGGAACGCCCGCTCGCCGTAGTGATTTTCACTGCGGTCCCCGATGCGGCCTGCCGCAAGGGAATCGACACGCTGGTGACCAGATCCTCGCCCCGCGAGGCCCGGCGAGACGAACCGAAGCTGAAGCGTGATCCGCCGCCGCCCGAGCCGCCGAACATGTTGAAGATGTCTTCGAACCCGCCGGAGGAGGCGTTCGCCCCTTGCGCATGCCTGCGGAAGGAACCTCCCGAACCGCCGAACATCGAGGAAAACATGTCCTCGAATCCTGCGTCGCCTCCCCCGCCGGCGGTGAAGCGGGCGCCGCCTGCGCCGAAGGCGCGGATTGCGTCGTACTGCTTGCGGTCCTCCTCGTTGGAGAGGACTTGGTAGGCCTCGCCTACCTCCTTGAACCGCTCTTCTGCAGCCGAGTCTCCCGGATTCTTGTCGGGATGGTACTTGCGGGCAAGTTTGCGGTAGGCCTTCTTGATGTCCTCTGCAGAAGCGTCTTTCGACACCCCCAGAGCCGAATAGAAATCCTTGCCGATCCAATCCTGGTTAGCCATCGCCCTTCACCTCCTTCGTTGTGTGCAACGCGATGTTCACTCGGGGGACACCACTGCGACGCGCGCCGGGCGCAGGACCTTCTCGCCGATCCGGTACCCGGGCTGAATGAGTGTTTCTATCGTTTCCGCCTCCGCTTCGGCCGACGTCGAATGCATGAGCGCCTCGTGCAGGAGCGGGTCGAAAGCGTCTCCGACCTTTCCGTAGCGCTCGACCCCAAAGGAGGAGGCGAGCGTCGACTCGAACTTCTCCGCGATCGCGCCGAACGGGCCGGTCAGATCGCCGTGCTGCCGGGCGAGCTCGACGTCGTCCAGAACCGGGAGCAACGCCTCGACGACGGAGGCGACTCCCTCCTCGCGGCGCACCGCGCCCTCCGCTTTGGAGCGGCGGACGTAGTTCTTGTACTCCTGCTCGAGGTTGTAGAGGTCGGCTCCGCGCCTGGCCACCTGGTCCTCCAGCGAGGAGATCGTCGCCATCGCCTCAGCGAGCGGATCGGTCAGATCGGTCGAGTCAGCCGAGGGCGTCGGCGCCGCCGGGTCGGCCTGCGCCTCTTCCGCCGAGGAGGCTCCGTCCGGGCCTCCGTCCTCAGCGGCGGTCGCCTCCGGGCCCGTCTGTCCAACGTCGGGCCCGGCCGGGCACTCGTCTTGCGGCCCCGGGGCCGGGGCGGACTCGAACTCCGCCCCGGCCTCGTCGAACTCTTGGTTCGTCACTTCTTCTCCTCATCGTCGACGATCTCGGCGTCCACGACCTCTTCGTCACCCGCCTGGGCGCCCGCCGAGGACGCGTCGGCGGAGGCCCCGGCGTCGGCCTGCTGCGAGGCGTACATGGCCTTGCCAATCTCTTGGGACTTCTCGTTGAGCTCGGAGAGAGCCGACGAAACGGCGTCGAGGTCCTCGCCCTTGAGGGCTTCGCGGACCTTCTCGACCGCCCCGCGCACATCGCTGGCGACGTTGTCCGGGACCTTGTCGGCGTTGTCCTTGAGCAACTGCTCGATCGAGTAGACCGTTTGCTCGGCCTGGTTGCGGACCTCGGCCTCCTCGCGGCGCTTGGCGTCCTCGGCCGCATGCTCCTCGGCTTCCTTGACCATGCGCTCGATCTCTTCCTTGGGAAGGGCCGAGCCGCCGGTGATCGTCATCGACTGCTCCTTGCCCGTCGCTTTGTCGCGAGCCGAGACGTGGACGATGCCGTTGGCGTCGATGTCGAAGGTGACCTCGATTTGCGGAACGCCCCGGGGCGCCGGCGCGATGCCGGTCAGGTCGAAGGTTCCGAGCAGCTTGTTGTCGCGGGTGAACTCACGCTCGCCCTGGAACACCTGAATCGTCACGGACGGCTGGTTGTCCGTCGCGGTGGAGAAGGTCTCGCTGCGCTTGGTCGGGATCGCTGTGTTGCGCTCAATGAGCTTCGTCATGATTCCGCTGGTCCCGCCCAGGCTCGTCTCGATGCCGAGGGAAAGCGGGGTGACGTCAATGAGCAGCACGTCCTTGCGGTCGCCGGAGATGACGCCCGCCTGGAGCGCGGCGCCGACGGCCACGACCTCGTCGGGATTGACGCCCTTGTTGGGCTCCTTGCCGCCGGTCAGCTCCTTGACGACGTTCGTCACGGCCGGCATACGGGTCGATCCGCCGACCAGCACGACGTGGTCGATGTCGGAGACCTTGATTCCCGCGTCGCGCACGACGTTGTGGAACGGCTCCTTCGTGCGTTCGAGGAGGTCCTTCGTCATCTCCTCGAACTTCGCCCTGGTCAGCGTCTCATCGACGTGGATGGGGCCCGATTCCGACATCGAAATGTAGGGCAGCGAGACGTTGGTCGACGTCGTCGAGGACAGCTCCTTCTTGGCCTTCTCGGCGGCTTCCTTCAAACGCTGAAGCGCGATCTTGTCCTTGGAAAGGTCGGCGCCGGACGACGCCTTGACCTGCTCGACGAGCCAGTTGACAATCCGCTCGTCCCAGTCGTCGCCGCCGAGCTTGTTGTCGCCGGAGGTGGCGCGCACCTGGATGGTGGAGAATCCGTCGTCGTCCTTGCCCACCTCGAGGAGGGAGACGTCGAAGGTTCCGCCGCCGAGATCGAAGACGAGGATCAGCTCGTCCTCCTTGCCCTTTTCAAGACCGTAGGCGAGGGCCGCGGCGGTGGGCTCGTTGACGATGCGCTGAACGTTGAGCCCGGCGATCTGGCCCGCGTCCTTCGTGGCCTGGCGCTGGGCGTCATTGAAGTAAGCCGGAACGGTGATGACGGCGTCGGTCACGGGTTCGCCGAGGTATGCCTCGGCGTCCTTCTTCAGCTTCTGCAGGATGAAGGCCGAGATTTGCTGCGGCGTGTAGACGGTGCCGTCGATGTCGACCTTCCAGTCCGTGCCCATGTGGCGCTTGACGGACGAGATCGTGCGGTCGACGTTCGTGACGGCCTGCCGCTTCGCGACCTCTCCGACGAGGACCTCGCCGTTCTTCGAAAAGCCGACGACCGAGGGGGTCGTGCGCGATCCCTCGGAGTTGGCGATGACGGTCGGTTCCCCGCCCTCGAGGACGGAGACGCAAGAATTCGTTGTGCCGAGGTCGATGCCTAGTGCACGTGCCATGTGTTTTCTCCTTTTCTGCGAGCCTGGCGGCTCGAAACTCTATGAGCCTGTCGGCTCTAAGCCTCATACACCCCAAGTCTGGCTCGCCGGCCGGGTTATGTCCAGTCGACTCCCCATTTCTTGAGTCCAATTAACTCAACTTTCACCGCGGGCGGATTATTCCCGCATTCGACGAGGAGTTTTCTTCCCGCGTCGTTTTGAAGCCCTTCGACGTGGATTCAGAGCACTTCGGACACCCCGAAGCGTCTGACATCGACGCGTCCGGAGCCGGCCCTTCCGGCTCGCCGCGCTCGGCGTCCTTAAGGGGATAAAGGAACACCCCAAGTTCCGAGCACCGAGGACGGGAACAAACATACTGATAGTTCGCATCAAACGACGCTATCGTCGCACGCACAAGAACACCCCGACACTCCGGCCGGCCCTCAAAGAGGAGAAAAGACACATCATGCACATCGTTAAAGAAACAGACGCCGAGCAGCGCCGAAGTCGGCGCAAAAGCACGCGTGCGCCCATCGCGGCGTTGTCAATCGCTGCGCTCGGCGCATGCTCAGGCATTTCAAACAAGAACGACCCGGAGGCCGAGCGCATCGTCAAGAGAGCCATGCAAGAGGAGGAGAACCCGACCGAGCTTCCTTTTAGCGCGAAGGACATATCCGGCGGCGAAGACGCGACTGTCGTAGCCAAAACACAAATTAGCATCTCAGGTTTCCGCGACCGTCGAAAGGCTGCATTCGACGCGGCCTGGCGGACAGATGCCGACAAGAAGCTCGAAGTTTTCGCTTACAAGGAGGATAGAGGGAACGGAAGAACCTTTGACCTGAGTCTGCACGTGCAGCAGACAAACGGCGTTTACGTCGTCTATCGTCAACTTGACGGTAAGTGGGTTCGAAAGTCATGCCGGCGAAAAGAGCTTATCGACGCATTGGAAGATAAGACCATGTCACCACATACTGCAAACCTCCTGAAGAACGTAAAAGGACTGACTCACGCAAAACCAGGAAACACTCACGTCATAAAGAGAATTCTCGACGCAGACCTTTCTGAACGTAAAAGAGATTACAATATTGCGTTAAAGCGAATAAGAAGTACTCAAGATTTACAATGAAGGCAAATCGAAAAATTATGCCGTACAAGCATTCAAAGGGAATGTGATAGGGACCGTAAGTGAGGGAGCAGTCAGAGGAAAGATGGAGATAGACATCGACATAAAGGCAGACAAAACCGCCCCCGTCCGCCTGTCGCTCCCCGAAGAAGCCAAAGACGCCCCGGAGGGAGACCCTTTCGACGACTCCAAGCCACAGACGAACCTTCCGACCACGAGCCCGACACGACGGACGAACCCTCCGACTACGAACCAGAGACCACAGAAGACCCCGCCGACGGCGGATCAGAACCCGCCGAAGATCCTGGCGATGGCGCGGAGGCCGCATGAGACAACGCGGAACGGGAATGGGAACAGGGCTTCCGAGATGCGACAAGCGACACATTTGAGGGGAAAGGCCGCTTCGCGCGGCCACCGTGCGCCGAGATCCGACAGTTCAGAAAGCGGCACGCGGCGGCTCGCCGACGTCGAAGAGGCCGTCTTTTCCCAGGAATTCCATACCGCCATTGGCGAAAACGACCGCGCGGCCGCCCGCGCGCCGACGCGCCTGCGCAACTCGGCTGTTCCGCGCCAAGCGGCAAATGCGCCCCAATAGAAACTTCGGCAGAAGAAGCGCCCGGGGTAGGACTCACCACGCAGGCGGTGGCGACATTCGCCCGTCTTCCGTTAGGGTCGAACAAAACCCGCACGATAAGGAGTGAAAATGTCCCGCAAAGCGATCGCAGTCGCAGCCGTCGCCGCCGTGTTGACGGTTTCCGCCTGCTCCAGTGAAAAGACCGCTGACATCGACGGCGCAACCCTGATGTCGAAAGTCAGTTCAAAGCTCTCTTCAAACACACAAAAAGGCGACAAGATCTTCACGAAGGACGGCGTCCTCACCGCTTCCATCGACTTCGAGGCCAAGGCGCCCTCGTCCAGTGGGATTAAAGAGGGCAAGGCGAAAGGCGACCTGGAGATGAAGGTCGATTCCGAGAAGCACGGAATCGCGATCAAGGCCAAGGGAGATTTCAAGGGCAAGGCCTTCAAGGACGTTTCCAAGGGGATGTCCGACAAGGGCTCCGGCTCGATTGAGGCTTACGGCGAGAAGACCAACGACGGCGGATACAGAGTGTACTTCAACGCAAACGACAAGCAGTGGAAGTACACCTCTGTGGGGAAGTCGGATTACCAGTCTTTCCTGAACGAGGTGCAAAAGTCCGCGAAGCAGCAGAGCGGCAACCTCAAAGGCAAGATTGACAAATTCATGAACGACGCGAAGCAATATGTCGACATTGACGTCAAAGAGAACGGAGACGATTACATCGCAACCGTCACGCCTAAGGATGTCGTTATCAACCAGCTGGTTTCCCAGGCTGGTAAAGAAGGCGTCAAGATCAATAAGAACGACGTCAAGGTCAAGCTTGTCGTGACCACCAAAAAGTCGGACTACTCCCTCAAAGAGCTGAAGGCCGACGTGGACATCAAATCCACGGACGACAAGTTCTCCCTCAAAGGCAACGCCAACATGAAGATCGAGGAGAAGGACGTTTCGATCGACGTTCCCAAGAGCGCCAAGAACGGCACGTCCGTTCCTCTTCAGGAATTGCTCGGCTCCTCATCCTCAAAGGCATTCTCACAGGACTGAGGCACGCCCAACCAAAAGCGCCAGTCTTGGGGTCGGATTCTCCGGCCTCGGGAGCGTGAATCCCGGAAACCCGAGCTGTCACTATGCCCTCGAAGCCCGACCGAGGCCAGTATCACGCATGGGTTCGGTCGGGGGCGGGGCGGATGCACGCAAGCCGGCCCGCCCTTCTGTCTTTGCCCGGACCAGGCGCGCCGTCTCAGATTGAGGACGATGAGAGCAGCCCGGCGCCTATACGGTAGAATGCCTTTCGGCATCCCCCACGCAGGAGCGCAGTATGACCTTTCGCCACTCTCTTTCTCGAGCCCTATGCGCATCTTTGACGCTTCTCGCCTTGGCCTCATGCTCAGACGGCGGAGCTTCCCCGAGTCACGAAAGCACCGCCGACCCCAGGGACGTTCTCGACGCCGCCGTCGCGGACACAAGCCGGAGCAAAAGCGATCCTTTCGGCATTGGCAAGCACGATAAAACGATTAGCGAGACCGAGGCCGTCTCCTATGAGGCGTCAACAGAAAAGCGGGAGAGGAAGACGTCGAAGAATATCATCATACGAATCGACGCCGATTCTCGCGTTGCAGAAGCCAGAGGGACGCTCAAGGCCACTGACGCAGCGGGACGGCCCAAGGAGCGCAGCCAGGAGCGACTCAGCTACTACGACGGCTCCGCCAAAACGCCGACCGCTTATTACAACGACGAGGGATGGCACAAGACGTCTCGCACACCGGATGGGAACGCGCCTTTCGACGTCGTCCCTGTCGACATGCCGTCCTTCAAACGACTCAAGGACCTCACAATCACGGAGGTCGGTCAAACTTACGTCATCACGGGAAAGCCGCATTCGGACGACGGCGGAAACGGTTCGCACACGGCGGGCGTCGTCGATCCGTCCAAAAGCATGGTCTCGGTGACCATCGACAGGAAGACGAAGAGAATCGGCTCGATCGAAAGCCGCATCGTCGTCATGCGCGACGGCAAACGCGCCTTCGAGGCGAAAAAGTCTCTGAAATACGACTGGAGCCCAGTCGACGTCGCCGTGCCGCCGGAGGCCAAATCGGCTAGCGCCACACCGACCACAACTCCGACTGCCGCCGCTACGCCCACGGGCCTCGCACCGAGCAGCAAGGCCGCGTCCGCAAACGGCTAATCGGCCGACGGCCGCCTCTCCCCCGCCCTGATCGACGCCTGGATGCCATTGCCGACCGGCGGCATTGGGCATGTGCCAAACGGTGTGAACGCCGCAGGAAAGTTGGCCGCCCGATTGAAGTCAATTTTCACGGGGCCGGCGCCGCCCCCCTCTGGGGCATCGAAGGAGACATATCGCCAGTCCGCCGTTTCCACGCCGTTCGTCCCGTCATAGAAGACCGCCGTCAACGTGGACGAATCTCCTTGAACCACGAGCTTCGCCGAGGCTCCCGCGTAGACGAACTCAACGACGCCGACGATGTGGGCCACGCCGGGCACCGCGGGATTCGCGGTGGTGATTGGGATGTCCCGAGGCTCGTCAAAAGGCTCGAACGTCCCCTTCACGACAGCCGACGGATCGTAGCCGTACACAGGCACGCCCTTGAACCTCTGCCGCGTGGGAGCGAGGGAATCGCGGACTCGAACGGCGTATCGCCCCCCTCTTTTCGCGACCTCCGCGACCTTCGTTCCGTGCTTCAGGGAGGTTTCGGAGTCTCCGTCGTCGAGTTGGAAGACGACCTCCCCCTCAACCGGCACACCGTTTTGTGTGACGCCGTCGGCGGCGGTGAACGCCGCATAGACCCCCTCTCCGTCGACCGCCCGCCACGTGCCGGGAAACCCCTCCACGGGCCCGGCGGCGGCGGGGATCCACGTCAGGGAGGTCAAGCTCAGCCATCCGTGTTCGGAGGCCAAGGCCTCGTTTCGCTCATTGCGCCATTGATTCCATGCTTTTTCGGCGTCCGCCGTCTTCTGCGCGTCGGCTGCTTCGTCGGCGTGCGCTGCTATTTCGGCGTCCGTTCCAACCACTTCGGGGTCCATAAGCTGATTGTACGCACGTGGGAGGCCGTTTGGCTCGGTGGCGAGAGAAACCACATTGTGACTGGAACCATGCATTGCCGCTTTGCCCTTGCAAGAGGCGGGAGGTAAGCTAAATAAGTCTTAGTTGACACGCGCTCATAGCTCAATGGATAGAGCATCTGACTACGGATCAGAAGGTTGGGGGTTCGAGTCCCTTTGAGCGCGCCGAGGCTCCGCACTGGTCGACGCGATCCCGGTGCGGAGTTTTCGCTGCCTTGAGTTTTAAGGCTATTGTTGAAGCTCGAACGGCCCGACATACGCGACATCGGCGGAGACGACGTTGACTTCACGATCACAGACATCGCCGAACACTGAGCTTCTCGATCCTCTGCGCATTCAGTCCGCCCGAATGCGCAGAGGACTCAGTCAGGCGGAGCTCGCACGCCGGCTGGGGCTGACCGATCGAACCGTCCACAGGTATGAAACCGTCGGCGCTCCCACCCGTATGGGATCCAAGCTGTCGGAAACTCTTGGGTTCCCCGACCGTTTTTTCGAGCGCCGTCCATGCGTCGAATTCGATGCGAAAGTCATCAGTTTTCGTGCGAGGCGAACAACAACGAAGCGGCAGCGCGCGGCCGCTATATCGGCGGGCAGCTTCGGCATTGAGGTAGACCTGTGGATTTCCCAACGCTTTGGCCTGCCCGACGTCGCTGTGCCCGACATGACGGGTGAATCCCCTAGAATCGCGGCGTCGTTGCTGCGCAACTTCTGGGGGCTCGGCGCCAAACCGTTGCCGAATCTCGTTCAACTGAGCGAATCGAAAGGAATTCGCGTCAACGGCCTGCCCGACGTCGCCGCTTCCGTCGACGCCTTCTCTCTGTGGCACGGGGAGATCCCGCACATTTTCCTTGCTCAGCGCAAAACACCGGAGCGAGCCCGCTTCGATCTGGCTCATGAGATAGGCCATCTTCTCCTACATCGCCGAATCGGCCCCGAGAGCATCGAGGAGCGTCAAGCTGACGAATTCGCCTCGGAGTTCCTCGTTCCGGCGGAAAGCATCTTTGAGCGTCTTCGCCCCAATCCGACTATCGACGAACTTATGAAAGCGAAACGAGCTTTTGGCGTTTCAGCGATGGCCCTGACGTACGCGGTCCACAAGGCCGGCCGTATGACAGACTGGATATATCGTTCTACATGCTGCGAGCTGGCGCGGCGAGGTTTCCGAAACGGCGAACCCGAGGGGATGACGGGTTACGAACGTTCGCGCGTTTTTCCACACGTTCTCGCCTCGTCGACGCATGGGCCGATTTCAACCGCGCGAATCGCGCGGGAACTCGCTCTTCCTCTGGAAGACGTCCATGCCGCCATGCTTCATACCGAGCTTCTCGGCCTCAGATCTTCAGCTTCAGCATCCATCCCCGGCGGAAAGGGCGGCGATCCGAGCTTCGACCACTCAGCAAGCGGCAGCGGCACCGCCCACAGCCGCCGCTCGGCAGACAGAACGGGAACGACGCCGCGATTGCGACTCGTATAGGGCAAGGTCTGGTAGGGTCGTTTCTTCCCCCGTCGCCCTCGCTTCCTTCCTGAACTCGAAACCCTGGCATTCCGGGAAACGTGGAAGTTCGGTCGGCTCGAAAGAACTATTGCCAATTCCCTCCTCCAATAAACCCTATGGAGCCGAGAAAGGCGAGTATTGCTTGAAGGGCGAATTACTTTAGGCTTTAGGACCTCGATCGCATGGATTCAGCGTGTGACGCGCGGCGAGGGATCCTCGGGGATCTTCGGATGATTCGGATCCGGATTGTCGCGCGTGAACGTCGACCAGTTGGGCGTCGGCAGGGATATCGACGGCGTCGGAACGGATATACGGGAAGGCGAGGGGATCGAGGGCATTGGCACGGGGCTCGGGGAGCAGCGCGGCAGGCCGCTTTCCGGGCACGTCGAGCAGGCCGACGGCGCCCTCGTGCCTCCTTCCGACGGCGCCGTGGCGGCCGTCGTCGACGGGCTGGGGCTCGGTTCCTCAGAACCGCAGGAGGCAAGGCCGCCCATCCCGATCGCTCCAGCGACGAACACGACGCAGAGAATAGCCGGAGAGGCGACATAACGGGTTTCGCGCATATGCATATAGGCAATGTACCCGAGAGAGGCGGAAACAGAAACCAAACACGTAACAGGCGCATCGGCAGAACCAAGGGTTTGCAGGCGCCTCGGCCGAGGCTTTCCAACCCGCGTTTTCCGGCATTCTGGCAGGTGCGCCTCCGTCGTCATCCGCCCGCACCCGCGTTCGCAAAAGCTCAGGCCGCGGCGCGCCTGCTCTTGAGGAAGCCCCGCAGTCCGCGCGGCGAGGCGAGCCACACCGCGAAGAAGAGGAAGCCGCCGGTCGCCACGACGGTCGCCCCCGAAGCCGTGTCGAACCAGTAGGAAACGTAGACGCCCACAATGGTCGACGCCACCGAAAGCGCCGGGGCGATGAGCAACATCTTCGAGAATCTCTGGGTGATGAGCAGCGCAGTCGCCCCGGGCGTAATCAAAAGCGTCACGATGAGAACCGCGCCGACCGCCTGCATCGCCGTCACGACGGTCATCGCCAGGCATACGAGCAGCAGCGCGCCCATGCGCCACGCCGGGAGGCCGATGGCCTGCAGGTGGACCGGGTCGAAGGCGTAGGCCGTGAGGTCCTTGCGCTTGAGCAGCAAGACGGCCCCCGCCAGCGGCCCAAGGATGAGCACCTGCCACATGTCCGCCTGCGTGATCCCCAGCAGATCGCCGAAGAGCACGTGGGAAAGATTGATGTTCGAGGGATTCTTCGACACGAGCACGAGGCCTATGGCGAAGAGCGTCGTGAAGACGATGCCCATGCTCGCGTCCGACTTGAGGTGGGACGTTTGCCGCACCGCGAAGATGAGGCCGACGACGAGGAGCGCGGCCGCGAGCGCGCCGACGGAATACGGGATCCCGAGCATGTGGGCGATGACGACTCCTGGCAGAACCGCGTGCGAGAGCGCGTCGCCCATAAGGGACCAGCCGACGAGGACGATCCAGCAGCTGATGATCGCGCATACGGCTCCGGCTATCGCTGTGACGACGATTCCGCGGACCATGAACTCGTAGGTCCACATCCTCCCGAAAGTCTCCCACAGATCAGGCATCGCCCTTCTCCTTTCCGTGCGGGGCGTTGGCCGAAGCGTCCGGACCCGCCACGCCGTCGGTTTGAGCTGCGCCGCGCTCGCGGGCCTGAGCGCCGGTCACGCCGAAGGCGCGGCCGAGATTTTCCGGGCGCAGAGCGTCCTCGACGTCGCCCTGGAAGACGACCTCGCGCAGGAGCAGGAGCGCCTCGTCGCACAGCTCGGACATCCCGTCAAGGTCGTGCGTGGCGACCAGCACCGCTGCGCCGCCGGCGGCAAGGTTGCGCACGAGCGAGACGATCGCCCCCTCGCTCGGCTTGTCGACGCCGGCGAAGGGCTCGTCCATGAGCAGCAGCCTCGCGCCCTGGGCGATGGCACGGGCGATGAAGACCCTTTTGCGCTGGCCTCCCGACAGCGCGCCGATCTGCCGATCGCGCAGCTCCGGCACGCCGACCATGTCGAGGGCCCGGTCGACCGCTTCGACGTCGTCGGGGCGAGGGCGCCTCGTCCATCCCATTCGCCCGTAGCGGCCCATCATGACGACGTCGGCCACGCTCAGCGGGAAGTCCCAGTCGACTCCCTCGTTCTGGGGGACGTAGCCGACCAAGCCGTCCTTGCGGGCCGAACGCGCGGACTCCCCGTACACGGAGACGTCCCCGGTCGAGCGGACCGTGCCGACGACCGCTTTGATGAGCGTCGATTTCCCGGAGCCGTTCATTCCGACGACGCCGCACACGCGTCCGGGCCTGAGCGAGAAGGTCACGCCCGTCAAAGCCTTGACGGGCCCGTACGAAACGCGCAGGCCTTCGACCGACAGCGCGGCCTCCGTTCGCCGTCGCGGTTCGATTTCGCTGCGTCGCCTCATGATGCCCCGCCGGCCAGCCCGGAGGCGATCGTCTTCGTGTCGTACTCGAGGAGTTTCAGATACGTGGGAGCCGGGCCTTTCGCGTCCGTGAGCGAGTCGACATACAGCGTTCCGCCGTATTTTGCGCCGGTCGCCTGGACGACGGCATCCATCTTGCCCTCGACAGTCGATTCGCAGAAAACTGCGGGAATGCGGTTTTTCTTCACGCTGTCTTGAACGGCCGCAACACGTTTGGGAGTCATCGCGCCCTCGGCGTTGACGCCCCAGAGGTAGTGCTCGGCGAGCCCGTAGTCCCTGGTCAGGTAGCTGAACGCCCCCTCGCACGTCACGAGCGCCCGCTGCTCCTGCGGGACCGCAGCGAGCTTTTTCTGCATGTCGTTTGCGATCGCGTCGAGCCTGGCCTTGTACGCCTTTCCGTTGGCCTTGAACTCCTTCGCATGCGACGGGTCGAGCTTGGAAAAGGCCGCGACCATGTTGTCGACGTAGATCTTTGCGTTTTTCGGGCTCATCCACGCGTGGGGATTGGGCTCGCCCTTGTGATCGCCTTCGGCTATGGGGATGGGCGTCACCCCTTTGGAGGCGACGACGGTCTCGGCTCCGGATTGCGAGGTGAATTTCTCAAACCAGCGCTCCAAGCCCAGCCCGTTTTGGATGACGAGGTCGGCGTCGGCGCCGCGCCTGATGTCCTCCGGGCTCGGTTGGTAATCGTGTATTTCCTCGCCGGGCGAGGTGATGGACTCGACGCGCAGTCGATCGCCGGCGATCGACTTAGCCATGTCCTTCATGACGGTGAATGTGGTGAGCACCAGAGGGCGGGAATCGGAAGAAGGCCGCGCACTGCACGCGGCCAAGGCGAGCGCCGCAGCCAGGACGGCGGCTGCGCCCGCGAGTCGATGGGCGGGTTTTCTGAACCCGCTGTACTTCGTCATGAATCTCATGATATTTCGGTAGACCGAAAACTAGTGGGCCACAGGTCCTATTGAGAATCGATCTCAAGTTGTTTGCGAGGGGTGAAAAGGGCGGCGGCCTCGGCGCTCCGCAAACGGAGCTCTTGGACGAAATGCCGGCGAAAGCCGCGTTCAGACTGAACTCGGGGACGGTGGAGGACCCGAGGCGCTTGGCGTCGGAGTCGGCATCGTCGCAGTCGGCGAACTCGTCGGGCTTGGGCTCGGCGCCGGGCTCGCGGGAGTCGCCGTCGGGCTTGTCGAAGTCGGCTCCGGGCTCGCGGGCGCGGGCGACGTCGGCTTGGCGCTCGGCGAGGGGCTCGGCGAGGGCGTCGGCTTAGGAGCGGGCTTCACGGTCACCGTTGCGGAGGCCGCGTCGTCTTCGGAGGCGACGCCGTTGCCGGGAGTCGAATCGACGTCCTTCTGATCCGCGGCTGCGATCTCCGCCTCGTTGACGAGGCCGCCCCCTCCTGTGGCGCGCGCGACAATGGAAATTTCGGCGGACTTCCCGGGCGCCAAGGTTCCGACGTCCCACACGCCCATGGCAGAGTCATAGGGACGGTATGCGGATACGAAGGTCAGACCCTTGGGAAGGCGGTCTTCCACCTTCACGCCGGTCGCGGTCCCGGACGGAACGCGGTTGAAGGAGTAGGAGCTGTCGGCACCCGTCGTCGCCGTCGCAACGACTGCCCCGTCGTGGTCGCGAAGCTCAACCTTCGTCCCCTCGACTCCCGCTTCGCCGCCGCCCCTGGCGCCATCGCGAACCGACGTCGCCTCGCCCGAGCCCAGATTCTTGACCGTCACCTGGAAATCGACCTCGTCGCCCACTCCGTAGGCGGGCTTTCGCTCGGCTATCGCCTTTTCGACCTCCAGATCGACGGTCGTCTCGAGCCCCACTTTGATGGGTTCGATGGGAAGCAGCCATTTCCCGTCCTTCTCCCGGCCGGCCATGGCCACGGAGTTCCACGCCGTGCCTGAGGCGCCAGCCGGCGCCGCGACGGGGACGAACATCTGAATCGACGCCTTCGGGGCGAGATTCGCGTTCGCGAACTCTGCGCGGACGGCGCGCACGTCGCCGAACGACGCCGGCGAGTCGGTCCAGTCATCGACGCACCCGGCCGGCCCGGCGGCCCTTGCGGCGCCCTGCGCGGTCGCCTCGCCGCGGCATGCGTTCTCCGAAGTCGAATACTGAATTTTCACCTTGTCCCGCGGAACGTCGGAGTCGGCCACGGCAACGGGACCGGCCAGCCGCGGCTGCCACTGTGAGCCTCGGGCGTTCGAGGCAGCCGGCCCCACTCCGCGGTCGCCGAGGTGGGGAAGGACGTCGTAGACGACGACGTCGTCGGCGTTGACGTGCCCGACGGCGGGAACGCCCGTGTGCTTTCCGGTCGCGTCCATAGCGGCGGTGTAGGAGGCGCGAAGAGTGTAAGTGACCTCGACCCCCTTGACGGGAGGGACGATGTGCCCGGATTTGAGTATGGACAGGTCGGCCGAGCCGTCGACCGTCGTGGGCGCCTTCGCGCTCGCCTGCGTCGCGGAGCTTGCGGCAAAGAAGGCCTCGGGGGCGATCGTCGGAGGGGCGACGACTCCCGTCGTGTTGGTGGCGGCCGCAAGGACAGGCGCGACCTCGGAGTTCACCGCCCCGTCCGGGTTGGCGAAGCGCGGGACGTCGACCGTCAAAACCGCGCCGTCGCAGTTGGCGTCGGTCGATGCGCAGGAGAACTCGACCGTGTAGACGACGTTGTCGCCGGTCTTGACCGTCCGCGCATTCGGTGTGAGGGTCACGCGCAAGGTCGGGGCGCCGCCCTCGGCGAAGCTCGCCGACCCCAATCCAAAAATGAGAAGCGCGGATACTAAGAAACCTAAAATCCTTCGGCGTCTCCTCGATTGGGCGCGGGGCGAGACCGGTGATCGACATGAAAATCCCTTCCGGCGTCATCGGTGAGAAGCGCGCAGATGCACCTCAACCCTACCGTTTGCAACAAACGGCAGTCACTAGCCCGCTATAGGCCTCAGGGATGATAAAACAGAGCGATTCGCACTAAACCGATTCGATTTTGGCTGACAACGCCTCTAAATTCTCGAAACAATGCCCGAGGAAACCCAATTTCTTTGCGGCCTCGACGTTCTTCGGGGAGTCATCGACGAACAGCACGTCCTCGGGGGCCAGTTTCCGCCCGGCGGACTGCGACAGCCGCGCGAGGGCGACGGCGAAGACCTCTTCGTCGGGCTTGGCCAAGCGCAGGCGGCACGAGAAGAGGACCGGGTCGAAGAGCTCGTCGATCCAGGGGTTGTGCCACCTCGTCCACCCGACGAAATCACAGGGTATGTTCGAGAGCATCCCCATCGTCAAGCCGGAGCGGTTGAGGCCGCGCGCGAAGGAGACCATCGCCTCGTCTTTGACACCCAGCGCCGCAAGGTCGGCCGCGAGGGCCGCCTGCCAATCGATGTCGACGCCGGTCTCGGCGGAAATCCTCGCCCAGTATTCGCGCGAGCCAATGGCCCCCGCGTCGTATTCGACGCGATTTTTCCCGCGGTAGGCGGGAAGGAGGACGTCAGGTTCAACCCCCACCGTTCTCGCCAGCGTTTCAAATGATGTGCGTGATTGTTCGGATATGAATAATCCGAAAAGATCGAACAGAAGCGCGTGCATGTACCCAGATTAATTGACATACAGTTTATTTGCATTAGCCGTCCAAGCAGTGCACACAACTTCACTTCTCAGCCGCTTGCCCCAAGGCGGCGACGGATTCGCCGAGCGCCCCGGCGACGTCGGTCAGATCCTCGCCCGCTTCGACCTGCGCGAAGGCCTCCAACAGGAGCATGCGGGTGAAGCCCGTCCACATGCGCGGATTCTCCACTCCCAGCTCTTCCCATTGTTCGCGGAGAAAATCGTCGGCCATCGCGTGAATGTCGGCGACGTCCTCGGCGACGGCGGCGCGCTCGCTGCTTGCCCCGCCGGATCGGCCGGGGCGCCCGCGAGCGTGCATGAGGCTCATGAGCCAGCCGTGGGAAGACTCGTTCGACTGCCTGAGGCTGGCGACCGCAAACTGCCGAAGACGGACGACGGGCGGCGCCTCGGCGTCGATCTGCGAGAAGATAGCTTCGCGCCAGCGAGGAATGTAGCGGGCGAGCGTGAGCAGGCGCAGGTCGTCCACCGAATCGACGTACCGGTATATCGAATTGCGGGCGATGCCGACCTCCGCAGCCACGGCCGCGGCCGAAAGGGCGTCGGGGCCCGACTCGCGCAAAAGCCGTTCGGCAGCGTCGACGAGCTTCGTTTTGACGATCTCCCTGTGTTGGCGCACGGTGGGCGCGCTGATCTTCGGCACTGCCATCCCCCTTGGATCACTGTTTCGAGCATAGTCGCCGCCCGCCCGAATCGCACGCTGCGGCCCTGCCGTAGAGACGACGAGGGCCCGGGAGGTCACGCATCCCTCCCGGGCCTCGCGGTGCACGCAAACGCGCACGCGTCAGACTTCACGCACATCGGAGGGGAAGGAGACGTTCCCGACCCGAATGCCTGACGCACGCATCCTGTCTCCCGAGTCTGCGGTGCCGACTGCGCAGCAGCGCAGGCCGACAATTGAATTATACCTGAAATACCTACGTTTTCGAAGGTACTACTTGCCACAGATTAGGGTCATTCTATCCGTCGTTCTCCTTTTCCCACAGCGACGAAGGAAGGTCAGCGCCTCACCTGCCTGCCTTCGCATGTCTCACCGTGTTGAGCAACATGTTGACGGTCGCGGCCGACCGTTTCTCGCCCTCGACCATCACGTTGAGGTACGTTCCGTTGAACTCAACCACGTAAAGATAACGGAAGTCTCCCGATTCGGTTATATGCCTGGCCGCAACGGCGGGGAGCCCGGCGATCGTCGTCTGCCCGAGGTACTCCCCCGAGGCGTCGTCGTCCTCCTTCGACGCCCATTCGTCGGCGAGGTCCTCACCCGAATGGTACTCTTCCTCGTCGCCGACTTCGAAAAGCAGCGACGCCCCGTTCGCCTCTATGCCGATGGCGTCTTCGTCGTCCTCGTCCCGCTCGGTCAGCGTCATCTTGCTCGGCATCGGGAAGGAAATGACGCCGGACGGCGTCTGGAGGTTGTACTGGCCCCCTTTGACGCCCCCTCTGAGTTTCCCGTCGCGGCTGAGAACAGAGAGCTTCTCCTCCTGGGGGTCGCCTCCGGGCTGCGAATCCGAGCGCCCGTCGCCCCCCACGCCGGCGACCATGTCCGAGCCGCCTGAGCCTTGGGGCCCCGCGAAGTTAAACGTCTCCGCCGCCTTGAGCAGCACGTTGAGCTCCTTTTGAGTGGGCGCCACCACCGTGAGATTCCATACTCCGTCTTCGATCCTCAGGAGGTACACCCTGCTGAGATGGCCGACCCTCGTCTTCGCGTCGACGGCCACCGCTTTGACGTTGCCGAGGGACGCCGTCTGGACCGGCCTGACCGACGTCGAACCGCGCGACTGGACGATCTTGGTCAGCTGCTCGGCCGTCGTGTTGGAAACAGCCGTCTCCGTCGGGAAAAGCGAAAGCTTGACGTTCGGGTTCGACGAGCTCTCCACGCCGGCCACCCCCGTTTCCGCGTACGTTCGCTCGAAGACGCGCATCGACGGGCCGACGTTCATCGTCACCCTTCCCGATCCGGTGCCGACCGTGAGCACGCCGTTTGTGACGCTGGCCGAACCCAGGGGAAGGCCCTGCCCCTGGGGCTGGGCCTTCTTCGTCACAGTCGCGGTGGGAACGGGCGTCGGAGAGGGCGTGGGCGACGCCGTCCGCGTCGGCGCAGCGCTCACCCCGAAGGACATTTCCTTTTTGGGCTCGGAAGCGCACGCGGTCAGGCACATCGCCGCCGCGAACACAACAATCACGAGCCTAGGAAGTCGCATCCTCGACCACCTGGAGAAGAGCCGGAATCTCGGTCTCCGCCTTGCCCGAGTTGACGACCAGCTGGATCATCACCCCGTTGACGTTGACGATGTATATGCGCGAAATCGTGCCGTTGGTGGATTTGACCAGAATGGCGCCGGCGGGATACCCCGCCACCTTCTGGACCTCGGGCACCGTCTTCATATGCTCGATGTCCTTCATCCCGCCGTTCTCGCGCATTTTCGCCAGGATCTGCGTGGGATCCGTCGTGAACCCCTTCCTGTCGATGTAGAAGGAGACGTTGCGCCCGGAATTCTGCTGATCCTCAAAGCCGAGCAGGCCTTCGGCGCTGGGTTTGGAGGGGACGAACCCGTCGGGCATCCTCATGACGATCTTCGCTCCGTTGACGTCCACCGTGTACGTCCGCCCGGACACGGAGGCCTTCAGAGGGTCGACGTGGCGCGAGGCGGCCGTGCTGGGCGAAGTTCTCGATCCCGCATTGACCGGCTTGAGCGCGCGGACGGTTTTGAGGAGCTCGTCGGCGGTGGCGGCGTCGGGGGCGTTGATCGTCGCCGACCACAGGTAACCTTCGAAATCGGCGACGACGACGATCGCCACATACCCGGTTTGGATTGTCGCCTGGGCCGCGACGGCCTTGAAATCCCCCAGATTCTGGATGTCGTAGCGGGCCTCGATGTTTGTGAACTGCTTCGTTCTAAGCGTTGCGGCGACGCTGTCGGCCGAAGGCAGCGACGTCGCGGAGGACAAATGGGAAAACATGAGATTCGTCTTCGAATCGGAGGAAGACGTCAACCCTACGAGCTTGACGTCTTCCTGTTTGGCCCTGCTCACTGCGTAGCCGTTGGGAGCCGTGAAGCCGACCCAGACTTTGCCCGTAAACAGGCGGAATTCCGAACCTTGGATTTCCGCCTCCCCCAAAGTCGCCTTGGGGTCCGTTCCGACCGCCGGGCCATTGCCCTTGGTCGAGTGCGGCGAAGTGGATGAGGGGGTGGGGCCAGCGGAAGTTGAAAGCGAACATGCTGGAAGGGCGATAAGCACAACAACGGCGAAGAAGATTCGCAGTCCTCTCATATGCCCTCCTGGAGACATTCAACTTTACGGCACGATAATAGGCGACCCCACGCCGAAAATCGGCCCTCGGCAAGGGGTAACCCTGCCCATCGCCCCGTTCCTCGGAGCTGGGCGCGCTCCGACGACGACGCGATTGGGTGCGACAAGGGGTCAAGGGCCTGAAATGCCACGGCTGCCAGGGGAAGGCCCCTCGTCGATCGGACAGAATACACATTACCCCGCACTCGCGGTTATTTCAGGGGCGTTCATCCATTGACATTCCACGCTCCAAGTGCTCCTCTCCGACGGCGACGGAGCCGCAAATCGAGTCGGCCGGAAGGAGGCGTCAGTGGACCGCCGCGGGCGAACCGCTCGGCGAATCCGTGCCTCCGTGGACCCAGATGTCGGTCGGAAGCTCGCCGGGCATCGAGGGGTTCCCCGTGGCAACGAACGGCCTTTCGCGGTTTCGCAGATAGTCTTGGAGCGCCCCGAAGGCCCATTTACCGAGCATGACGATGGACACAATGTTGATGAGCGCCATTCCCGTCATCGTCAGATCGGCGAAGTTCCAAACGAGTTTGAGCTCGGCGACGGACCCAAGGACGATCGAGACGATGACCATTGCCTTGAGAAGCTTGTCGCCCCACGCTTTGCCCTTCGTGAGAAAGTCCATATTGACCTCAGCGTAGGCAAAGTTGCCGATAACCGAAGAGCCGGCGAAGACGCAGATGAGAACGACCATGACCGGTCCCGCCCACGCCCCCAGCGTGGATTTGAGCGCGGCGATCGTCATGTCGGCGCCGGCGGGGTCGGGAGAGGTCCAGTAGGGCTTGAGCGCCTCGGGGTCGGCGTTGAAGAGGATGAACGCGGTCGCCGAACACACAAGGATTGTGTCGACGAAGACGCCCGCAGACTGGATGAGGCCCTGCTTGGCCGGGTGGGTGACGTGCGCGGTCGACGCCGCATTCGGCGCCGAGCCCTCGCCCGCCTCGTTCGAGAACAGGCCGCGCCTGACCCCGTTCATCATCGCCGCTGTCATCGATCCGGCCAAGCCCCCGAGCGTTTCCCGCAGTCCGAAGGCGTTTTCGACGATCAGGCTGAAGGTCGGGCCGACCTTGTCCAAGTTCATGACCACGACTGCGGCGGCAAGGCCGATGTACACGATCGCCATGAGCGGGGCGACGATCTCCGAGGCCTTTGCCACGGCCTTGAGGCCTCTGTAGACGATCGGCCCGCACAGGACCAGGAGGATTGCGGCCGTGACCCAGGGGTTCACCTCGAACTGGGTCTTGAGCGTGTCGGCGATCGTGTTCGCCTGGACCATCTCGAAGGAGACTCCGAACGAGCAGATGAGGAACAGCGCGAAGACGACCCCCCATTTGCGCGAGCCGAGCCCCCTCTGGATATAGAAGGCCGGGCCTCCGCGGAAGGTGCCGTCGTGCCACCTGATTTTGAACAGCTGGGCGAGAGTGGCCTCGATGAAGGCGGTGGCCATCCCCAAGAAGGCAACGAGCCACATCCAGAAGACCGCGCCGGGCCCGCCCAAAGTGACGGCGATTGCGACGCCGGCGATGTTGCCCGTTCCGACCCGCGAGGCGATGCCGATCGCGAAAGCCTGGAAAGAAGAGATTCCATCGCCGTCGACGTCGCGGGAGTCGAAGACCTGCTTGACCATCTGGCCGAACAGGCGAATCTGCACGAAGCCGGTGCGAATCGTGAAGTAGATTCCCGCTCCGATGAGCATGACGATGAGGATGTGGGTTGTGATCCAGTTATTCGTCGTGGATATGAGCTCGGTCAGCTTGTCCATGCCGCCCTCCTAAAGACCGCCTGCGACGAGGAACGGTCGGCTCGCGCGATTTGAAAACTCAAGAGATATTACTAGAACATTACGCGATTTGAAGAATCCGTTACTAAAAACGACGCAAATCCGCATCGACGGCGACCTTCCCAACCGCCGAACAAGAGAACGCTCGATTCCCTCGTCGAGAAGCCGACTCTTTGGCCGCGCGATTTTATCAAAGAATGAAGCGTCCCGCCTCGACTCCCCCCATGGGTATCATTGCCCATGCGACTACGGTCGTACGACGCGGTACTATAGATGACGTAGTCAGCCACGGTTGATTGCGCGTGTGTGATAAGCCCACGTCAGCCTCCAATTACGACGTGGGCGACGAGGTCGCCGGTCGCCCAGCCGGGACCTCTGCCTCTTGGGTCTGCGCCTCCAATGGACCCGGAGATGAAGTGAGGCCCACCATGGCGGTGGGCCTCACTTTTTTGCTTTTATCCGCGTCTGCGGGACCTGCGGGAGCCTTCGGCAGCCTTTTGCCGCTGATTCGTCTGGAACTCCTCGTCGAGAAGCGTGAGGTCGTCGGCGGTGACGAGCTGGCTCGCCACGGCGTACTCCACGAGCCTCGCACGGCGATAGGTCGCGTGAACGCCCTTCCCCCCGCGCAGTCCGCGCACGCCGAGCCTGTCCAGCTTCTCGCAGACGTTGTCGAGCTTGCGGTTGAAGCGGGTCTGCGTCCACCCGAGACGCTGGGCGGCCTCCTCCGAACGGGGAATGTCCGAGGGGCCGGTCCCCACCCGCCGCAGCCAGTTTTCGGCCAGAGCGAGGATGAGAAGGCGCTGGCTGGGCGTGAGCGTCACCTGCCCCATGGTCGTCTCGCCGACGTCCTCGCGCCCCGTGGACGAGACCTCGTACATCGTGTCGGGAACCGTCATGTCTATCTCATACGTGGTGGGGCCCGCGGTGAAGACGAGGCTCATGTTGGGCACGACGAGCGGAATCTGGCTTCCCGGGCCTATCCAGGATTGGAGCATCCCCGTGGTCTCGGCAACCGTCACGGCGATGCGCGAACCGACGTTGCTGACCCACCACAGGCCGTTGTGCGACTCAATGACGAGGAAGTTTCGGTGGAGAAACGGATTGTCCTCGATCGCCAGGGTGCCGACGCGGCCGATAGTGAACGTGTCTCCCGGATCGATCTTGTAGACCTCGCCGCAGAACTCAATCTCGAGCGCCACGCGCGCCTTCTGTGCGGGTTGGGCGACCGCAACCGAGACCGCCTCGCTTTTAGCATGTTGAGCCATCGATCCTCCTCCGTCTCCGGCATGACCCCAATATGGACCATTGTGTCAGGTATTGCTGTTAAACGGGAACAGAGCCGTCAATGAGAAGTCGGTTATAGTGAGAGATAGGTTACTGTCCCGATGTCACAACGCATGCACTGACCGCCTTTGATTCGTTGGAAACCCCCACCCGCCTGACCTGAACCGTGATGCACGTCTCGACAGGCCTGGCCGCCACGGTCACGCTCGTCTTCTCCGTGGCTTCGACTTTCCCCTCCCCCGCGACGAACGGGGCCTTGTAGAGGTACATGTCGCCGTCGTGCGGGTCGGGATTCTCCCATGTGAACGTCACGCGCCCGTTGCTCACCGTCCCCTTGAGCTTCGTCACGCCCTGAGGCTGTTCCGCTCCCGGATCCATCTTCGTGGTTTCCGAGGCCGAGGGGGAAGGCTTGATGGTTTCGCCCTTGCCTCGGTTCATGAAATAGACCACGCTCAGCGTCACGATGAGGACGACGACGGCCGCGATGGAGAAGCGCGCGACCGGCTTGCGGAGAAAGGCCGCGAACGTCCGTTTGGCGCCGGAGGCCTCGGGCGGCGGGGCGTCCTCAAGTTCGTCGTCGCCGATGGGCGCCCCGTAATACGAGTGGCGGCGGCCCGCGGAGGCGACGTCGGCGCTGTCGACGGCGAAAACGACCCCCGCACCGCGATCGACCTCGATCGAATGCCGACCGACCCGTCGAGGCACGTCGCGCGTGTTCTCGTCGTCGATCGGGGAGATGGTCCGCACCGCCTGGCGTGTGGCGTCCTCGTCGACCGTCGAGGACTCCTGCCATTCCTCCCCCTCGCCCTGAACGTTCATGTCGGTTGGGCGCTGATGGAGCTGCTCGGCCTGAATGAACTGAAGGGCCGTCGCAAACTCCCGCACCGACTGGTAGCGCTGCTTGGGGTCCTTGGCCATGGCCGTGGCCAGGACCCTCTCGAGCTCGTCGGGGGCGTCGGTGCGCCCGGTCTTCGGCAGGGGGGAGCGCAGAACCCGATTGATGACGGCGATCTCCGAATTGTCGCCGTCGACGATTTCGAAGGGCGCGCGCCCGGCGACGAGAGTGTAGATCGTCGCCGCCAAAGAGTAGACGTCGACGGCGGGCGCGGCCTCGCCCTCGCCCGTCGCCTGCTCCGGCGGGGCCCACGGAACGGAGAAGCCCTCGGCCTGAGTCGTATCGCCCATCCGGGTTGCGATTCCGAAGTCCGTGAGCACCGGATGCTGATACGGAGTCATGAGGATGTTCGACGGTTTGATGTCGCGATGGACGATTCCCGCCCTGTGCAAAGTCTCGACCGCGCCTGCGATCTGTATGCCCACTTCGAGGGCGAAGGTCACCGGCAGCGGGCGCATGCGTAAAAGCTTGCCCAGATGCGGCGGAGGGCAGTACTCCATGATGAGGTACATGCGGCCGTCTTCGGTCTCCCCGGCGCCGTGCACGGAGACGACTGAGGGATGCGAGCTCATGCGCGCCATGAGGTTGGCTTCCGCGCGGAAAGCCAGCTTCTGCTGCTCGGTCACGCCCCGCCGAAGCACCTTGATGGCGACTTCGCGGTGCGGAACCTGCTGATCGTACAGGTACACGTCGGCGAAGCCGCCGGACCCCAGATAGGACAGGTACCTGGCATTGGGAATCTTCGGCGGCGTGGCGGGGCGTCGGCCGGCCGACATCAGACTCCCGACCTCGGACCGAGCATCTGGATGGTCACACCCTCGCCGATGTCGATGACGTCGCTGACCCTGAGGAAGAATGGCTCGGTCGGGCTGATGCGAATCGGCCGCTCATTCGGACGCAGGACGTAGGTCCCGTTGTTCGAGTTCCTATCGACAAGCCGAACGTCCCAGTTATCGACGCGAATCTCGCAGTGGGTCCGCGAGATCTGCTGATCGGGGCTCGGAACGGGGACGAGATGGGCGCGCGGGCGCCCGGGCTCCGGGGCGGAAGCCGGCTTGCGGCCGATGATGATGTCGGCGTCCAAGGGCACGTTGAGCCCCGTGGACACCCAGATCTCCCCAAGGGACGGGCGGGGGTACCAATTCGGTTCGCCTCCGAGCGGGCCGCTGCATATCCTGCACACCTTCCCGTGGGGCGGGTTGAGGTGGCCGTTTTGGCACAGCACGGCCAGGACCATCGCCTGAGGCGACTCCGCCTGGACCCGCTCCTGCTCCTGCGCGCTCTGCTCGCCGACGACGGTCTCCGCATCGTAATCCTCGGCGGAAGCCCCTGCCGCAGCCGCATCCGCGGCGACACGGGGGAAGGAAGGCTCCGGCCGAGCCCCCTGCGCCCCCTCGTCGTCTCGGGGGGCCTCTTCCCGCGGCTGGCCGTCCCAGCCTGCCGGGCCCTCGACGGGCGCTTCCGGTTCTTCGGCGGCGTCGACGGCGTCGCCCGCCGGCTCGGGCGCGGTCGGCTCCCCGGCCGAGGGTGCCTCGTCGGCGACCTCCCAGGGGCGGGGGGTGCGGCGGGCGGGCTCCTCAGCAGGCTCGGCGGATTCTTCCGTCGCATCCGTCGGTTCCTGCTCCGGGCCTTCGGCCGCCTGGACGGGAGAGAACGCGGCCTGGGCCGCGTCTTCGGACTCGTCCAATTGGTCGGCCATGGGGAAGCGGCTTTCGATCGGGAACCGCGGCTGCTCCTCGGGGACGTCCTCCTCGGGCGCCTGATCGCCGACCTCGCCCGCCGACGAGAGGTTCGCGGCGATCTCTTCGAGCTCTTCGGCGGGAATAGCCTCCTCTTCTTCGGTGGCGCCGTCTTCAGCGGCCGGAGTTTGAGCCGCGGGGCCCTCCGCCTCCACGGGGGCGGGCGCCTCGGCCTCAACAGGAGCGGCGTCCTGCCACTCGGCTTTCTCTTCCTCGGCCTGAGGAGTGTGGAAGTCTCCGGGAACCGAGTCGATGAAGAATGGCGCCTCCGCGGACGGCTCGTCCGCTTTCTCCGAAGATTCGGCCGAGGCGACGTCGTCGGCTCCGTTGACGGCGTCGAGCGTGGGCTCGTCGAGCGGCATGCGCGTCTTTTCGAGGGCATCGATCGGGTTGACGGAAAGGGGGCCCTCCTCCTTGGCCGCGGCCTCGGCCTCGGCGGGCTCCTTCGAAACGTCGGCGGCTTCCTGCACGGCTTGCGGCGCCGGAGCGGCCTCGGCTCCCTGATCGGCGGCCCCGTAGCCGCCGGGGGCAGGCGAAGAGCCCGCGGCGCCGTATGCGGCCGCCTCCCTGGCGCGGGAATCCGCGGCGGCTCCGCGAATCTCGGGGTGACCGGGCACGAATGCGAGAAGAAGGGCGGAGGTCGCCGCGATGCCGTCGGCGAAGGGCAGCCCCTCCGGTCGGCCGACGCCGGCGCCGGGCCCGGCGTCGAGAACGAGGTCGGCCATTCGGTCGATGAAGGCCTCGTTCCAGGTCGGGGTCTCCATTCCGGTGCCCAGGACGTTTCCGTCTCTGTCGCAGGCGCGGAAGGCCCCGCGAAGCGCGACTCGAAGGTGCTCGCCTTCGGACACCGCGATGGCGAAAGCCGGGATCTGGCGCGACGGGCGCACGCCGAAACCGAGGGCCTCTACGAGCTGCTGGAAGGTCGATCCTGAACGAATGGCCTCCCACAGCCACTCTGCCTGGCTTGGGGTGGCACCCTGAACCATCATGGCTCCGTGAGGCGCGACGACGGCCAGAACGTCGCCGGATTTTGCCTGCGCACGTGTGATGTACATTCCTAACCCCTCCGGGGAACGGTGTCGTCGCCGACTATGCGGCGAGCGGCAGTAACGGTCTCTTCCTCAATATTGCCGCTTGGCAACTGCGGACCACAATCCACGATGTCGACGACGACCACCGTGACGTTGTCCGAGCCGCCGGCGCCCAAGGCTTTCTGGACCAGCGTTTGCGCGGTCTCCTGCGGATCTTCCATGTATCGCGCCACCTCGCTGATCCTCTCGTTCGACACGACGGAGCTCAGGCCGTCCGAGCACAAAACGAAACGGTCTCCCATCGAAAGGGGCACAAGGAAGACGTCCGCCCCCACGTCGCTTCCCGAATGTCCGCCGAGGGCGCGCGTGATGACGTTCCTGCGGCCCCAGTTGTTCCCGTCGGCCACTCCGGCGTCGATGAGCTCCTGGACCTCCGAATGGTCTTTCGTCACCTGGATGAACGCCATTCCCGACAGGTGATAGGTGCGGGAGTCTCCGATGTTGAAGACGCGGGCGTAAGGGAATCCGCCTTCGATGCCGAGGACGAGGCCCGTAAGGGTTGTCCCGGGGATCCCCGTCTCGCTGGCGAGGCCGCGCACCGTCCTCGCCGCCAGGGCGATTCGCTCCTCGAGCTCGCCGGCGCTTACGAAGTCTTTGCCGTCGAGCGAGGCGAATGCGTCCACTGCCGTGCGGGAGGCGACTTCTCCGGCGCTGTGCCCGCCCATCCCGTCGGCCACCACGAACACAGGCGAGGACGCGAAGAGGGAGTCCTCGTTCAGTTCCCGCATTCCTATGTCCGTCGCAAATCCGCAGCGGGCATACGCGTAAGGGATCACTGGAACGTCACCCTCACGCGGCGCCCGCCGAAGACCACGCTCGCGCCGTCGGTGGCGAGCACGGGGTGGTTCGGCTGCACGGGAACCGGCTGGCCGTCCGGCGAGACGACGATGGTTCCGTTGGTCGACCTGAGATCGTCGACCCTGACGCCGCCCGGCATGAGGGTGAGCGCAACATGGGTCTTGGAAACCGATTTCTGCAGGTCGGCCACGGGCATCGGCACGGCCGAGGGCCACGACGGGTCGACGACGGGGTTCCTTCCGAGCACCACGGTTCCCCTGAGGACGTGGGTCACGCCGTCGTCGAACATGAGGCGCACGGTGGCGGGCTCGCGGCTGCCGGAAACTCTCTCGATGATTCGGGTTTCGTCGAGGCTTCCCGGTCCGGCCGACGCCGGGGCCTCGGCGGCGCTGCCAGCGGCGGGCGGGGAAACCGCGTGGCGGGGCGAGCGCGTCGAACGCGGCTGGCGCGGAGAAGAGTCCGCGACGGGCGGAGAAGCCTCAGCTGCAGGAGAGATCCCGTACTCGTCGAGCCGCTCGGCGATCCGAGCCTGGGCTTGCGCCCGGTTGCTCCTGGCGCGTCTGGACATCCTGCCCTCCTCGGAATCGGGCGGCTGGCTCTGAGGCGCGAATTGGGACGTTTCCGGCGCCGGATAGCCGGGAGCCGAATATTCGGCGCCGGCGCCCGAAGGAGCATTCTGAGCCGGCGCCTCGTACCGCGGATCGTAGGCCGGCTCCGGCGCACTGTAGGCCGACTGCCCATAGGCCGGTTCCGGCGCACTGTAAGCGGACTGCCCGTACGCCGGCGACGGAGCCTGCCGCTGGTCGACGACCCTGGAGAAGCCGGGGCCGACCAACCCGGGCGCCTGCGCGTAGGGATCGGCCGACGGCTCGGCAGCCGACATTCCTGACGGAGCCCCCTGCAAAGGGGCGGCCATCGGCGATCCGGCCGACTGCGCCAGCTGGGCGCTTGCGGCGGAGGGGACGTCGAACTCGTCGTCGTCCTCGATGGGGCGACGCGTGTCGACGTAGATGATGCCTCCGATCCTGTCGAACCACGTGCGCCCGAAGCGGTCGCTCGTGAAGTGAAGGATGAACGGGAGGCCGACGACGAGGGTCGCCAAAGTCACGGCGGCCTCGACGGCATACTTCTGTATTGCGAACGCTCCGGCGTTGCCGCCGTCCCTCATTCGGACGGCCACCACGCCGAGGGACGTCAGCCCTGGAAGAGTCCCTCTCTTGGCGACGTAGTAGCAGTTGCCCGCGATGAAAACGACGATCAGCCCCACGCACGCGACGTAGGGCATCGGCTTTTCGCCAGGCGGTGGGAAATCCGCGTCCACTATCGGTAGAGCCGAGGCTCCTAGCTCGGCCACAACGATGAGAAGGCTGAGGATCCGCGACGTGGTGCGACGCCGCTTGCCCGCTGGCTGATAGAACACCCTCTCATTACTCATGAGTTCCCTCTTTTTCATTAGGTCTCTTGGGAGGATATACCGACCCGGCGGATCCGCGCTCACCCTGTTCATGGGGACCGCTAGCCTTGAACGTCTTCGCCTGCTTCCAGCGACGGCCCCCGCCGGCCCGCGGAGGCTTCGACTTGCGGCGCGCGCCAAAGGATTTCAAGGAAAAACGCGACCTTCTGGTCGAGGCTCGACGGATGACAGACTTCGCCTCCTCAGCGCTTCGCCACGTCGCCGTCAAAGAAGTATCGCCAATATCACCGCTTCCGAAAACTGAGGCGTCGGCCCTGCGGGCCGTTTCTACGATGGGCGCCGAATCGACCTCCGCTTTCCCTGCGGGCGTCTTTTTCCCTGCGGGCGTCTTTTTCCCTGCGGGTGCCTTTTTCCCGGAAAGGGCCTTTGCGACGGCGTCCGTCACGGCGGACGCCTGCTCGCTGCGGGTCATCCGGGCGTCGACCGTCATCCGCCCGTCGCGGGCGACGTCGAGCACGTCCTCCCATGCTCCGGCGGCCCTCTCGTCGGGACGGCCTTTCGTCCGCCTCCTGCGAGTCCGCAGCGCCTTCGCGGCGAGGACTGCGACGAAGGGGCCGACGATGAGCAGCGTGATTCCCAGCCCCGTCGCGATGTAGAAGAGCCAGCGGGAGACTCCTGCATCCTCGTCTTTCTTGCGGTCGTCGTCGTTTTGGTTGGTGGGGGTCAGCTCGACCGGCTGATCGAGCGGATCGGGCGGCTGGATCACGATGGGCCGGGGGTTCGGCTTCGGTTTGGGCTCTTGAGTCTGCAGCTTCTTGTCTCGAGGCGGAGTCGGGTCGAACATTACCCATCCGTATCCGTCGAAGTTGATCTCGACCCACACGTGGGCGTCGCGGCCCTTGATGTTGATCGTTCCGTCCTTGTGAGAGTCGGGATAGAAGCCCATGACGACGCGGGCAGGCATTCCCGCCGACCTCGCCATGAGAGCCATGGCGACGGCGTACTGTTCGTCGTCGCCCTGCATGTACTCGGCCTCCAGAAAGGCCTGGATCCTCTGATTCCTGTGCCCCGGGCGCGAGGGAGACTGCTCGCCGCCCGCGTAGAACCCGTTGTTCTTCAGGTGCTGCTCGATTGCGCGGGCCTGCTGAATCGGGCTCATCGTCCCCTTGAGGATCTTCTGGGTCTTCGCGGCGACGGCGTTGGGCACGTTCGTATTCTCCTCCATCGGCACCGCCCCGAAGGCGTGGCCTTCGAGCTGCCTGTCCGACGGGGCGGGCCGGACGAGGTCGACGATCCTGTACGAGTCCCCGTCCCTCAGAGGAGTGACGGTCAAGGCCGTCTGCTCGGATGGCGAGTAGTAGAGGTCGTCTTGGAGCTTCTTAGCCCGATCGCCCGCGAATTTCAGGTGCGTGAGAAGGCCTCCTCCCGGAACCCATACGCCCGAGTATTTGCCCACCGAAATCGAAAGCTTGCTGGGACGGGACTTGGCGGGCGGGTTCTCCAGAGAGACGTCCGGACCGATGCGCCGGAAGCCCTTCTTCGGGTCCGTCGAGACGTTGTAGACGATCCCGTCGTAGACGTCGAGTGTGGCCAGGCGCACTCGCTCGTCCTTCTTCAGCCCGCTGACGGAGAAAAGGGTCTCGCTCGCATGCTGGTCGTTGTACGAGCGGAAATCAGACAGAGGCGACGGATACTCGCGCACATTGAGCGGCGGGACGACGTGGTCGCGCACGGCGTACCGTGCCTGAGAGTCCGTGAGCGCGGGGGCGAACACGAGCGCCGCCACGGCGCCCGCCCCCGCGAGCGCAAAGGCCCCGTTCCGGCGACGTCGGCTCGTCTTCTCCCCCGCCTCCGCGGCGGAGACCGCCACAACTCTGCGCCTTTCGATGACGCGCGAACACCAGACGAGGCCGATCAGGCCTACGGTCACCCCAATCCACCGGGCCAGAGGCGCCTGCCTCGAGCCGAAGAGGATTCCCAGGATCACGACCAGCCCGACGGGAATGACGCCCCATTCGGGCCGCGAAGCGCGCAGCGCCAGCGAGCCGCATATGAGCGCCGCAACGAGGCACGCGAGGTAGGGCAGGACGGTCGGCCCCACGAAGGCCGCCGCGGGCGGAGTGAGCGTGAGGAGGTCCTTCCACCCCTTGATGGTCTGCACCATGAGCATCTGCAGGACCTCGGAATTCGGCAGCCAGCCCGCGGCGGCCACGGGCCGCAAAGCGATCGCCCCGCCGAACAGCAGGTAGCACGCGACGCCGAAAACGGCCGTGAGCCACGGCGTGAGCCGGGCCGCGTAGCCGGCCCAGGCGACGGCCACGCCCACGGCGATGCCGCCGACGGCGGCGACGTATCCGCTGAGGTCGCCGAAAACCGGCCCCCACGTCATGCTCGCGGCGACGAGCATGACGACGAGGACGCCGAGGTCCATGTAGCGCAGACGGTTTGCGGGCATCAGGTCACCGCCTTGCGCAGCGCCAGGGGCAGATCGTCCAGCCGGGGGACGGTCACCAGCGGCAGGCCCGCGATGAGCGAGCGCGCCGTTTTGCCCAGCTCGTCTGCCCGCAGCGCGAATGTGCGGGCGTTGACGGGGAGGATCGCATAGCCGCTGTGGATTTCGGCGACGTCGACGAGGGAACCCGTGACCAATGCGATGACGCTGGCGTTGGGGGTCTTGTCCATTGCGACTCGGGCAAGGTCGCGCAGGCGGACGACGCCGGGGCGGGCGTCCAGAAGGGTCAGACCGTCGAGGAAGGGCCTGGGAGAACTGGTCGGAAGCGGGCCGAGTTGGCTGACGAAGCTCAGCTCCCTGCGCTCGCGCAGGACCGCCGCCCCGATCGAGGCGGCCACGCTGACGCCGAGTTCGTACTCGCTTTCCGAGGCCCAGGATCTGGCGTCGTCGTCGAAGACGATGAGCAGGTGGGCCCTCCGGGTCTCCTCGAATTGGCGGACCATGAGCTTGCCGATGCGCGCAGTCGTCTTCCAGTGGACGTTGCGCCGATCGTCGCCCGGGATGTAGTCGCGCAGGGCGTGGAAGGCGACGTCGTTGGAGGAAAGGTCGTGGGTCGCGGCGCCCTCGATGTCGCGGATGAACCCTATGGAAGACGAGCCCACGTTGACGGTTTTGGGGTGGACGTAGAGGTCTTGGCGTTCCACCCACACCTGTTCGCGGCGCAGCAGGCCGAGCCCGTCGCCGCGCACGGATCTGACCGGCCCGACCGGGATCACCCCCCGTCGATGCGTCGGAATCGTGAAGATCTCGTTGAACGCGCGGTCTCCCGAGAGGATCGGGACCCCGAATTGCGCGACGGTGGCGCCCACGGGCACCTCGACGACCGACGACGGACAGGGCCTGGCCGCCGTGTTGGCGACCGTCAGCTCTCCGACGGCGGTTTCACCCGAGACGACGCGGCTGGAGGCGAGCGTCAGATCGACCTTGTAGGAGACCTTTCCTATCGTCCACGCCACGGCGACTATCCACGCGACGCCCAAGAGCACGGCCAGGCAGACGAGCTCCATCCAGTGGCGCTGGCGGCCGTAGTGCCAGGCGAGAATCGCCAAGACGAGCACGGCCCAGCCGAAACCGGTGACGACCCTGAGCACGGGGATCGCGCGGCGGACTCCGGGCAGCCCGGATGCCCGCTCGCCCAGCCGGCGCAGCGCGTCCGCGGCGGACGCGGCGGCGCGCCGCAGGCGGGAAGCTCTCGCTCGGAGGGGACGGCGAGCCCCCGATTCCTTCACATGCAGAAAGGCCATTCTATTTGCGCAACGTCGGCGCGGGCACCTCTTCCAGGGCGCGCTCGACGACCGCCTCTCTGGTCGCTCCCGCGAACTCGGCGTCGGGATCGAGGACGAGCCTGTGATCCCACACGACGTGTGCGAGGGCCTTGACGTCGTCGGGAAGAACGTAGTTCCGGCCCTGCGAGAGGGCCCACACGCGGGCGGCGCGAACCATCGAGATCGCGCCGCGCGTGGAGACTCCGACCCGCACGTCCTTCGACGCGCGGGTGGCCTCGACGAGATTCTGGACGTAACCGAGCACCGCTTCGCTGGCGAAGTTGTTCGCAGCCCTGCGGGACATCTCATCGACCGCGCTGGTCGAAATCACCGGAGGGAGGTCCTTCGAACGGTCCGGCGAGGCCGCGCCCTTGAGGATCTCCACTCCCGCCGCGCTCTGGGGGTATCCGACGGAGGTCTTGACGAGGAAGCGATCGAGCTGCGCCTCCGGCAACGGGTAGGTTCCGGCCTGCTCCACGGGATTCTGCGTGGCGATAACCATGAAGGGGCGACCGGTCTCGTGGGCCACGCCGTCGACCGTCACGCGGGACTCTTCCATGACCTCCAAGAGTGCGGACTGGGTTTTGGGCGAGGCGCGATTGATCTCGTCGGCGAGCACGATCGAGGCGAAGATCGGCCCCTTGTGGAAGTTCCATTCGCCGGTTTTCTGGTCGTAGATCGTCACGCCCGTGATGTCGGACGGAAGAAGGTCCGGGGTGAATTGGATGCGCGAGTGCGTGCCTTGCACAGTGGCCGCGATCGACCTGGCGAGAGCCGTTTTGCCGGTCCCCGGAGCGTCTTCGAGAAGCAGGTGGCCCCCCGCGAACATCGTTGTGAGGGCGAGGCGAATGACGTCGTCCTTGCCCAGAAGCGCGCGGCCGACGTTGCTGACGATCCTCCCGAACGTCTCCGCGAACCACGCGGCGTTCTGCTCGGTCACCTGTTCTTGTTGTTGAGTCATGTTCTTCCTGTCGATCTTTCTCGCGCTTTCTCACGCCCGCGGCGTTCGGAACGCGACGGCCTCGGGCGGCAGAGCGAGGGCCTCCCGGGGGAGGCGCCCGCCCAGCGCGCCTCCCGGATCGGAGCGCCAGGCGACGGAGTACATGCCCACGCGCTCGCCCGGCATGAGGTCGTTGCAGCGCTCGTCGCTGTCGATCTCTTGCGGGGAGGACTGGCTGACCCTGATGCAGTACCTGACCGGCCTCATCCCGACGTCGTCGATCTTCACCGAGTTCTTCGAGAAATCGACGGACTTCGACTTCTTGATGCCGCTTCCCGTTATGGTGTATTCGCCGGAGGACCCGTTGTGCGAGCCTCCGCTCCACGTGCAGACGACGTCGTCGTCGCCGGGCTCCTCCCAACCGCAGGAGAACGCGTCCGGCGGCGTCGGCCTGCCGTAGGGCACGACGGCGTTGGACGAGGAGACGAGGCTCGTGCGGTTCTCCGAGACGGTGCGGGCCCGGAACTGAAGCTTGACGCTTTGTCCGTTGGGCAGCCCGCGAACGATCTGGCCCCCGCCGTTGATCCGGTTCCAGGAGCCTCCGCCGTTGGTCGAATACTCGTAGACGAGCTCGGATTCGCGCCAGCCGTTGGTCGCCGATCCGCGGGGCGCATTCGTGATGCTCACCTCGCCCGAGGTTCCCGTCGCCTCGATGCGGCCTCCCGCAGGGGCGCTAAGCGACCCCAGGATCCGAACGGACCCGGCGCTTGCCGCCGTGGACGAGTTCGGGTTCTTGCTGTTGTAGGCCGTGACGGTGAAGCTCACGGGCTGGCTCGAGTAGCCGATGTCCATGACCACGGAATTCTTGTTGCCCGCGACCGTCACGCTCTCGCCCGTGCTGGCCTGCACGGTGTAGGACTCGATCGGCCTGCCGTTGCTCGGCGCGCTCGTCCAGCGAACGGTCGCCTGGCCCCTGCCGTCGCTGCCCGACTTGTTGACCGACGTGTTCTCGACGCTCGCCGAGAAGGCGCCTGGGCGGCCGAAGGGCGTGACGGGCGCCGAGGGCGCGGACGGCTCGGATTGCCCCTGCCTGTTCGTCGCCACAAGGGTCGCTTGAACCGACGTCCCGTTGGGGACGCGGACGGTCGCCGACGTCGCGCCCGGAGCAAGTTGCACGGACTGCCCGGGGGCGACGTTGAGCGTGAGGGCCGTCACCGGGCTGCCGTCGGAAGACACGCGGTTCCACGAGAAAGTCACGCTGCCGTCGCCGGGAGTCGCCGTCAGGCCCGCCGGCCGGTTCGGCACGATGTCCATGAGCACGGGCGCAGACCGCGTAGGCGTCGAAGCGCCGACCGCGTTGTAGGCCGTGACCTCGAATACGTGGTCGATGCCGAGAGTCCGCCCGTCCAGCTGGCATTGGGTGACCGCGCCGCAGTGCTTCTCATCGCCCTGCGTGACGTCGCGGACCACGACGTCGGTCACGGGCGAGCCGTTGAAGTCGATGACCTTCCACATGACCGTCGCAGAGTTCTTGTTCGTCACCCGTGCGCCGAGGATCTGCACAGGAGACGGCTTACCCAAGACCGAGAGCTTGAACTGGCCGCGCACCGACCTTTCGGCCAGCCCCGTGGCGTCCATAAGCTGATAGGAGACGTAGATCTCCCCCGTCACGTCGTGCGGAATCGACACGGAGACGACGGTTCCCGACGAGGAGGCCTTGACTCCCCCGACCTTGCTCGAAACCGTCGGTTGGCCGGCTATCGACAGGGGCTTGTCCGGGAAGGGGTTGACGGCGAACTTGGACACGTCGACCTTCGCCGTAGTCCCCGCCTTCACGGTCTCCTCGTAGGAGGCGACCTGGATGAGCGGTCTGTCCGTCTTGACGATCGTCACGGGAACCTGGCCCTTGACCGAATTGTGCCCGTCGTCGATGGACACCTCCACGGCCCCGGCCGAGCCCGGCTGCGACTCGGCGTCGGCCTTGACCGAGAGCACGGACCCGGAGACCTTGGCGTCGATCCCCTTCGGAGCCTTGACCACCTTGTACGTGAAGTCCTTCGGATCGTCGCCTCGGTCCTGGTCGGTCGTCATCGCCGCCAGGTTCGCCGAAACGGGCTTCGTCGATCCGGCCTCGACCTGCACGGGCGTCGGCGTGAACTCCGGCGGACGGTTGCCGGACGGCTTGACCTCGACCGGAAGCTGCAGGGTCCTCACCAGGCCGCTGCCGTCGTTGCGGTCCTTTCCGTCCGTGACCTCGAGGGTGATCATCGTCGGGCCGGAGAAGTCCGACTGCGATGTGAAGGTGATCGTCCGCTCGTCCGTGTAGAGGGGGTCGCCGTTCCATCCGACCGAGGCGGCCACCTTGCTGGGGTCGGTCATGATGACGGACCTGCCCGAGCGCGTGAGGATGTAATCGTTGATTTTGATCTTCTTCGGCTTTCCGGCCTCGGCGACGATCGTCTTCGACGTGTCGACGACGGGCTCGGTCTGCCTGGCCGGGGGCACGCGCACGACGGCGGCCGATTCCATCCCCGTCGAATCCTTGACCTTGTAGAGGACGATCCGCGCCTTGTCGGAGGTCTTGATGGTCAAGGACTTGTCGGAGTTGACGGTCACGCCCTCGTCGTCGGATTCGACCTTCTCGTCGTAGACGTCGCCGTCGGGGTCGGTGTCGTTGGCGAGCACGTCGACCCTCACCTTGTCCTTGCCGAAGGCCTTGTCCCGACTCACCGAGTCGTCGCGGGCGATGGGCGCCAGCGCGGGGGCGTCGGGCGAGACGTTGACCGTCAGCAGGCCCTCCGCGAATCCGCCCCTGCCGTCGGTTATCCGGTAGGAGACGGGATAGGACCCCGCCGTTTTGGGCGTTTTGACGATGACCTCGTTGCGGCGCTCGGAGACTTTGAGGCCCTTGGCCCTGCTCTTGGCCGAACCGGCCACGAGCTTCGGCGTGTCGCCGCTGTCGGGGTCCGAGTCGTTCTGCGTCACGGGCACCGACACCTTCGTCCCGGGCCGCACCCGAACCTGGTCGGCAACCGCGTTGGGCGGTTGGTTGGTCTTGGGCGCCGGAACCACGCCCACGCGCACCCTGGCCGTCGCCGTCTTGCCGTACGTGTCGCGCACGATGTACTGGAAGCTGTCGGTTCCGGGCTTGCCCGCCGTGTACTTCAGAGAGTCGCCGCCGACCTCCGCCAGGCCGAGCTTCGGCGATTCGCCCGGGCCGACCAGCTCGACCGAATCGCCCTCGGGGTCGATCCCGTCGAGCGGGACCGTTATGTTCAGCTTCTCGCCGACGACGGCGCGGGCCGTGATGTTCTTCGGTATGGGCGGGCTGTCCTTCTCGGCGTCGGCGGCCGTGACGGTGATGTTGACGGTGGCCGACTCCGTGTGGCCCAGAGAGTCTTGGACCGTGTACACGACCTTCACCGAGCCGGGCTTCTTCCCCGCCCTGAAGCGAACGACGTTGTCGGAGAGGAAGACCTCCCCCTGATCCTTCTGGGCGTTCGACTGCAGGTTCGGCAGCACGGTCATCTTGAGGTTGCCGGGGGACCTGTCGTTCGCCAGCACGCGCACCGATCCGACGTCTCCGGCCCGGACGACGAGCTGGTCGTCGGCGAGCACGGGCGGCGCCTGTGCGTCCGCGGCGGGCACGGGAATGACCTTGACCCGGCCGGTCGCCGTCTGGCTTCCGTTGGAGACGGTGTAGGTGAAGGTTTCGGGGGCGTCCAGCCCGGCCGGCGCGCTGACCCTCGCATGTTCGTGGTTGTACGGAGAGACGACGAGCTTGGACCCCGGCTCAGTCTGGACGGACTGGAGCGTGAGGACGCCGCCGCCGGGATCCGAGTCGTTGCTCAGCACGTCGACGAGGCTCTGGCCTCCGGCGGGCAGCATCGCAATGTCGTTCTCGGCGATCGGCGTCGAGTTGGCGTCGCGCTCGACAGCTTCGACGCGGATGATCCCCATCGACGACGTCGGCCCGTCAGAGACGAAGTACGTCTGGTAGTAGGTGCCCGGCTTGGACGCGGAGACTGTCACGGTGCTCTGATCCGAGGAGGCCTTGGCGGTCAGGCCTTGGGGGCTCGGGCCGAGGCTCACGAGCTTGAGCGAGTCGCCGTTGGCGTCCGTGTCGTTGGCCAGCGGGTCCACCGTGGTCGATTCGCCGGCCACGACGCGCACGAGGTCGCCGTTGGCCCTGGGAGGCTGATTGACGCCGTCGGTCACTTCGACGACGACGGAGCCGTTTGTGTCCGCCTGTCCGTCCGAGACGACGAGGTTGACGTTGCGCACGCCCGCCCCCTGGCCGAGGTCGGAGATGGAGACGGAGCCGGTCTCCCGGAACGAGGCGTTCAGCCCTTTCGTTCCGGCGGCGCTCTTGAGGTAGATCTGGTCGCCGTCGGGATCGATCCAATCCCCGAGCACCTGGAGGGTCGTCGTGCCGCCGGAGGAGAGCTTTGCGCTCGTATTGATCCTTTGCACGGGCGGGGCGTTCTGACTGAACGGGTGGACGGAGACGTTCACCGTCGCGGTCGCCTTGCCGCCGCGCCCGTCGTCGGCCTCGTACGTGAAGGACGTCGATCCGGTCGCCCCTTCGGGCACGTCGATCTGCAACGCCTGCCCGTTGCGCCCCGGCCGAACCGTGCCGAAGGACGGCTGGCTGAGGGCCTTGACCGTCAGGATGTCCCCGTCCTCGTCGTTGTCGTTGAAGGTCACGGGCAGCGTCGTTGAGCGCCCGGGCCGCACGCCGAAGGAGTCGTTCTCCGCCTTCGGCGGGTGGTTCTCGTCCGTCCTGTTGGGGTCTTGCTGCTGGGTGTTGAGGTCGGAGCTGTCTTCCTTCTTGTCGTCGTCGACGTCTTCGCTTTGGTTGATATTGTTCCAGTCGTTGACCAGAACCATGTCTTTGTCGGGGAGCCACACGTTGCCGTTGGCCACGTCGTTGAGGACGATGATTTTCCTGTTTGTGCGGAAGCGCACGCTCTTGCTCGCCTCGAGTTTCTCGGCGGGGCGCGAGACGTCGTCGGCGTTGCCGTCGCAGTCTCGCACAAAACGGCCGGTGTTGGCCCACGCCGCGTAGGCGCACCCCTGGTGGAGCACCGGAGGGGCCGCGCTTCCCCGCGCGTTCGGGTTGTCCGGGTCGGCGGCCTTCTGCGTGACGGCGCCGTCGTCGAGGGAGACGCGATACAGCGACGTCGATGAGGCAACGAGCGCGTCCGAGGAGTTCGGCCCGGGCTCTTGCAGGCGCAGACCGTTGCTGTCGCCGAGCGAGACGAGCTTGCCGTCGGGAAGCAGGAGCTTGCCCGAGTCGGGGTCGAGCACCACGGGCTTGTCCCCAACCGAGCTGATTTGAAGCCCCTTGACCGAGGCGAGCTCGTCCGGGAACTTGTGCTCGATCCGCGTGAAAGCCGAGCCCTCGGCCTGCATCGTGCGCAGAACCTTCTCCTTGGCCGAGACGACGTGGACGGACCCGTCCTTGCCTACGGCCATCGTTCCGTCCTCGACGCCTTCGGTCGTCGGCTCCGCGGCCTCGGGCGAGAAGCCGGGAAGCGACTTGAAGCCCGTCGTCCAGACCTTTCCGGCCTTGGAGTCGATGAGCCCGATCGTGCCGCCGCCCAGCCCGACGCCGTCGACCGTTCCGAGTTGCTGCTCTGTGCCGATGAGAGACTTGGCCGGATCGACCGCCGCAAGCGTCCCGGCTTCCATGTTGCGATAGAGAACCGTGTCCTCTTCTTGGAGCACGTCGAATTTGTCGGTCTTCGTCCTGTCGGAGGCGTCGATCGATTGTGAGGGGTAATTCACATGGCCTAGCGTGCGCGAGCTCTGGTTCGTGACCCACACGCCGCCGTCGTTCAAGGAGAGCTCGGCTCTGTCGATGCCCTGGGACGCGGCGATGGCCGCTCCGTAGGCGAGAAGGATTGCAGCAGTCGCCCCGGTTGAGACCAGACGCTGGGTACGTTTCGAAAGCCCGCGACGGCGGGGCCTCGGGGCATCGCGTGTCAGATCGCGCGTCAGGTCGCGTGAACGCGGCAAAGACATCCTTTTACCTCCTATTGGATGTTCCGCACGTGGGTGGCGTGTGGGAGGAACCCGCGCACGGCTGAGGCACTCCGCCCTCTTCGATTATTCGAACAGCGCGAAGGACCCCACTGTTCAAAATATATTGCCTTTTGCCCTAGCTTCCAAGACGCCTTCCCCCGCTTTCGCGAGCGCAGCGCTCGCAGCCCCGACAGAGCATCGCATCACGCCGCCGCCCTCAACCGAATGCGTCCGCACCGCCCCGTCCCACTGCCTTCGCAACTCCGCGCTGCCTTCGCCACCCCGTCCCCGCAACTCCGCGCTGCCTTCGCCTCCCCGCACCGCCCTCGACGCCCCATCCTCCGTCAGCCGGCCAACCGCAGCGGACGCGCGTGCAGCCGCTGTGAGGCTTCGCGCGCTTGCGCACCAAAACGATTTCAATGTGGAATGATTCGGCCTAAACACAAGGAAATGCGACCTCCGACTCGACCTCCGCCCCACTCAATCCGGCCTCTTTCCCCGATCGCGCGGAACGAACAGGTGGGCTTTTGCCGCCATTTCGGGAGAGAATGACCGCATGGGTTTCATCGATTGGGCATTCGACGTCGCGGCGGCGCACCCCGACTTGACGGGCGCGCTCATCGACGTCGACGGCGAATGGCTTGACATCCTACTGCCCGACGGCCGCACGTTCCGCTTTCGCCCCGGCCAAATGATCGACAAATCGAAGCCCGAACCCGTCCGTCGCAAGCTCCTCGACCGCCTCATCTCCATCGGCGTCGCCCGCGCCGAGTCCGCCCCGTCCGAGTCCGGCCCCTCCGCGTCTGCGCACTTTGAATCCGACGCGTCCGACGCGAGAGTTGAATCCGACGCGAGCGCGCCCGAGGCCGGCGCAGCTTTCGATCGGTCCTCGGGCTCCGAGTTTTTCGACGAGGCCCCGCCGGAGGACGAGCCCTCCGCCGTCGCAGCCGAACGCCTTGGACCGTTGGACGCAAGCAGCGGAGAGTCCGTGCTTGCCCACATCATGCCTATCGTGCGCAGCGCCGACTACTTCGTCGCCTCCCACGACCACGCGCGCGACGACTCGATGATCTACGTGCCCCTCACTCCTTTCGTGGGTGCAGGCATCGCGATCGACGGCCGCGACCTCATCACGCCCATGTACTTCTCCGACGCCGAACGGCTGGGCCTTCCCACCGACATCGTCGGTTTCTTTCAGCAGGCGCTCATGCACCTGCGTACCTCCGACTTGACCAACGGCCAGCCTTCCGTGCAGGTCCAGCCGGGAACTCTCGCGGGAGCGCAGATCTTTGAGTTCGCCGGCCCTCCCAGCTATCAAAGCTCGTGGTTCATGGACGTCGAAATGGCGCTCACTGTGGCCGAGTCGCTCAGTTCCGTCCACGACGACGGCCTCGCCTTGTTCGTTCCCGCCTCGCGCGACCTGGCGTTTGTGGTGATGGCCGACGATCCGCATCTCGCCCCGCTGTTCCAGTATCTTTCGCGGGCCGCGGCCGACGCGGAATCGATCTATCCCCTTCCGCACGTGGTGACCGGCGACGGGTGGAGCGAGTGGATTCCGATGAACGACCACCCCGCCGCCCGCATCCTTTCCAAGATCCGCGCGCGCTCGCGGGCTGCGATCTACAGCGTGCAGGAACGCGAGATGCGCACGTGGCCGAACGATTTCGGAAGGCTGGCGCCCTTCGAGGTGATTCGCGACGGCGCTCTCACCTCTTCCGCGACGCGTTGGACGTCCCTCGACGGCTTCGGATCCGTTCCCGACGCCGAGTACATCGATTTCGTGCGTCAAAAGTCTCCCCACCCGTGGGACGCCGAGGCGTCCGACCGCGTGCGGCTCCGAACCCAGGTGGCACGCGACGTCTGGCACGAGGGCCTGTCTCCCATGCACAACGTGTGGCCCCCGCGCTGGAACGTCTCCGGCTTTCCCGACGACGCCCAGATGGCCGCCCTTAAGGAAGCCTCAACCCGCGAGTTCTGAGCGGGGCGTATGGCTCCGCGGCCTGCTAGTCACTGCTTTTCCCCCGCACTTCTCCCCCATTTCCCCGCGTAGAACCGGCCAAGGGTCTCCTCCTTGAAGTCCGCATAGTCGCCCGCTTCGATCGCCGCGCGGATCCCGTCGACGAGCTGCACGGTGAAGTGCTCGTTGTGGATCGTCGCGAGTGTGGAAAAGAGCATCTCTTTGGCTTTGTACAGATGGTGGAGGTAGGCGCGTGAGTAGTGCGTGCACGTGTAACAGCCGCATCCGGGCACGAGCGGGTTGAAATCGCGTCTGAACTGTGCGCGCGTGAGATTGAACCTCCCGTCGGGCGAGTAGATCGCGGCGTTGCGGGCGACGCGGGAAGGGTTGACGCAGTCGAACGTGTCGGCCCCGGCTTCCACCGCCGCGAAGAAATCGTCCGGCTCGGAGATCCCGAGGAGGTGGCGCGCCCGATCTTCAGGCAGTTCCTGCGAGGCCCACCCGACGATCGTCCCCAGATTTTCCTTCTCCAGCGCCCCTCCGATGCCGAAGCCGTCGAATCGCTGCCCGTCCGCTTCCATCGCGCCGAGGTCGCGGGCGGCCTTTCGCCGCAGATCCTCGTACTGGGCGCCTTGAACAACCCCGAAGAGCTGCTGGTACGGCTTGCCTTCACGTTCGGCAGTCAGTGCGCGATGGGCCGCCAGACACCGCAGCGCCCATCGCCTCGTGCGTTCGAGGGCCTCCTCTTGGTAGGCGCGGGAGTTGAGCAGCGTCGTCAGCTCATCGAAGGCGAAGATCACGTCCGCTCCAAGCTCGTGCTGGATGCGCATTGAGACTTCGGGCGTGAATCGGTGTCGACTTCCGTCGAGGTGGGAGCGAAACCACACGCCGTCGTCGTCGACGTCGGCCAGGCGTTCCTTCCACGGCGCCACCGTCCCGTCAGCGTGGGGGGAGCCCGAGAACTCCTCGGAAAGCACCTTTTTGAAGCCCGACCCCAGAGACAGGACTTGAAAGCCACCCGAGTCGGTGAATGTCGGACCGGGCCAGTTCATGAATTTTCCGAGCCCGCCGGCTTCGTCGACGATGTCGGAGCCCGGCTGCAGGTACAGGTGATAGGCGTTGGCGAGCACGGCCTGCGCGCCGACGTCGGCGATCGCCTCGGGCGCCACCGCCTTGACAGTGGCTTTGGTTCCGACCGGAACGAAAGCGGGCGTGGCAATATCGCCGTGCGGGGTGGCCAGCACTCCGGTGCGGGCAAGCGGGTGGGCGTCTAAACGGGCTCGAATCTCAAACGTCATTTCGCGATCTCCTTGCCGTCGGCCTTCGAAACCCCCTCTTCGCACGAGACCCGCTCTCCGCACGAAGCCTGCTCTTCAGCGGAAGATTCCGCGTACGTGGGGTCCGTCTTCTTGACGAATCCGATGACGGCGTAGGTCAGGGGCAGGAAAACGGCTTCGACGCCGACTTTGTAGGCGAAACCGACGAGCATGAGGTTGAAGATCGTGGCCCATCCCGCGTTCCCGGTCCACGCGATGAGACAGAAGACGGCGGTGTCGGCGGCCTCTCCCACCACGGTCGATCCGAGCAGGCGCACCCATAGGCGTTTCTCTCCGAACGCCTTTTTGATCTTGACGAGGACAAGGGAGTTGAGGAGCTGGCCTGCGAGATATCCCAGCAGCGAGGCGGCGACGAAGCGCGGCACCTGGCCCAAAACCGCCTCGAAGGCAGCCTGGTTCTTGTAGTCGGGGTCGGCCGGCGCGATTTGAACAAGCCAGAAAATCAAAGAGGCCAGAATCTGAACGACGAATCCGGTGACGATGACTCTGCGCGCCCGTCGAAAACCGTAGACTTCGGAGAAGACGTCGCCGAGTATGTATGTCAGCGGGAAGAGAATGGCTCCGCCGTCGAACACCAGATGCCACGAAAAGCCTCCGACGGCTATGTCTACGCCGATGAGCTTCGTGGCGGCGATGTTGGACAGCAGAAGGAATGCGACGAAGCATACTGCGACGATGTCGAAGTATCCTCGGCGGACGTGACGGTGGCTCACGGAGAACTCCTTTAGAACAGGGACTTCAGTGCGGGATGCGGGGTTCGCCCCGCGCTGCCACCACGGGGGCCGGTTTGAAACCGAGGCGTCGAATCGCTCCGTCGTCCTCGTAGAGTGTAGCGCCGCACGCACCCGACGCGAAGCCTGAACTCGCGATCGCCGTGTTCAATCGTCTTTCGCGTCCCATCTTCACACCCCGTGCCTTCGCGTTCCAATGATTGTTCCATCTGGCCGGGTGAAGACGAATCCACCGTCGTGGTGGGCGATGGTCGTCATCTCGCGGTGGACGAGGGCATGGTGATGCCAGCACAGCAGGACGGCGTTGGCCAAGTCAGTCGCGCCTCCCCTTTTCCAGGGCAAGGCGTGGTGGATCTGGCCGTGGGGGATCGTCTCCGTGCATCCCGGGTACCGGCAGGTTCGATCTCTGGCGATTACAGCGCGAGTCTGCCCAGGTGTGAATATACGCTTGCTTCGCCCTGCGTCGAGAACTTCCCCGGTCGCGGAAAACACGATGCGGCCAACCGAAGAGTCGCAGGCCAGCCGGGCAAGCTGAGTCATCGACAGTGCGGTTCCATCGTCAAAAGCGGCCGGCTCTGCTCCGGTCAAAGCCTTCAGATCGATTGCCGAGGGAATGACCGCCAAGAGAGGGCCAAGCTTCTTCCGTTGACGGCGAACTTTTTCCAGGCACGCGCCGGCCCGCCCCTGCCCGCCCGTCTCGACGCACCGCCTCGAAGCATCGCGGTTCACACCGTCATTGGCCCCACCTGCTTCGGCGGCGCCGACGCCGCGCGCGTCGACGCTTCCGGTTGCTGCGACGCCGCTTTTGAACATTGAGAGCGAGCCTTCCGGGGAATCGTTTGCGTCGAGGGCGGGACAGCCGCCGGCAGCGTTTTCCAAGCGCGTGAGAGTCGCCAGGGGAACATGAACCGACAAATGCGGGCGGATGCGAGCCCCAGCTGCCAGAGTTCCCTCATCAAGGCGGACACTGGCAAGCTCGACAAGGGCTCCGGCGCGCCGTTCCGGCAGAGTCCGCGCGTCGTCGGCGCCTTTTCTCCCCATGAGCGCGCTCAACGCCGTGTCCACGAGCGCCGAAGTCTCGCTGGAAAGCCAACCGCTGACGCGCATTCCCCACCCCGATGGGGAAAAGACAACCTTCTCCCGCGCGGCTTCGTCATTCTCCGCCGCCACTCCCATGGCCGGGTCCTCTCGCAGGGCGCGCGCTCTAAGCCGCCGCTCGAATTCACGCGGAGCAGACCGACGCGCCCACCGAACTATTTCTTCTTGAACCCCCTCGCGGCGAAGCGACTCTCGCAGAGTGGGCGTGGAAAACACTCGTCGAACGCCGTCGACATGCTCGGCGAACACCTCTCCCGACTCCAGCGCGGCGGCCATGACCGGCAATTCCTCGCCCAAAGATTGAGCGCGTGCGATTTCACGGGCGGCTGCAGCAGGCGACTGCCCCGAGGCCTTCTCGTTCCAGCGGACCAGCGTTCGCTCGCCCGAAGCGCGCCAGCTGCCCCTTTCGCCGATCGCAACGAGCCAGCGACCTCGCACCGCCCCCAGGCGAGAGGCCAGTCCTGCCAGCGCCTCGGCACCGGCAAGAAGCTCCTCGTCAGAAACCTTCGACACGTCCAGACCGGCCAAAATCGAAATATCGGCCTTCAATCCGTTCACAGACTCACCCACACCGGATTTTCGACCCCGATCGGACACTCTTCCGCCGCCTCCCGCATAGGCAAAGCCTTGAGAAAGCGCCACCCCAGCTGGGCAAAGAACGCCCGCCACATCGACGTCGTCGAGAGTCATTGTGCCCGCCTCCTTCCGCAAGATCCCCGGCGTCACCCTCTTCTCCCATTATACACGAGTCTTGATATAGTTTCAATTTTTTGTTCGATATTTTCTATCGTTTATTCATGAAGCCAATCTTTGCAAAACGTCCGACGACGCCGCCTCCACACCGGCCGCGTAACCTCCGCCCGCACCATCCACGCATCACACGCCGCGCAGCCGCAACCCCAACCGCGCAACGCCCACGCGCACGCCGCCGACGACGCCGCACACAGAAGACGGCGATTCCCGCCAAACCAGACCGCTCCGCCCGATGCCAGACCGCTCCGCCCGATCGTCGTCGGACGCTCGACGACAGACGGAAACGACGGCAGACGGAAACGACGGCTCCCCCACCACCAGGCCCCGCGTAGGCCACCCGCGCACAGAGAGGCCAAAGGCCCGAGCAGGCCTGGAACGAACGCATTGGCGGTTCATTGTGGAGTTTTTCGCTCTCAAAGGCTCGAACCGCCCTGGAACGAACCCTAGAACTGGAACGAACCCTAGAACCCGATGTGCAAAACCGCCGCGCGGTCGGCCGGGCTCACGGCCTGCGAAACCGCCAGATCCTTGCCGTCGCGATACCCGATGCTCTGCCCGGGAAGCAGGAAGGCGTCGGCAGAAAGCAGGTAGTCGACCACGTTTGACAGCATCGCATATACCTCTTCCTCGCTGTGCAAAGACCCGACCACCTCAAGGTCGAGATGCCCGAACAACGGCAGTCCCAGCGTCCGGCCGTAGACGAGATCTGGCTTGGACACGCGGATTCCCACCCACAGCGGAATCGGGGCCTGCCCCTTGCTCAAGAGATCCGCGAGTTCAACCGTCATCCGCGGAGGCTGCACGACGCCGAGTTCCGGCCGGAAGAGCCCCACCGCCGACTTCTCGCGCATGAGCGCATCGGCCACCTCCGTGAGAACGACGTGTGCGGTCAGCGCGCGCCGCCGCAGTCCGATCTCGCGAGGAAGCCCCTCCAGTTCCGCTATCTCTTCGCCGGTGAAACCCGGAATCCCCGAACCGCCCGCCTCCACGGCCCGATCGCCGAATTCGCCTCCTGAACCGCCGTTTTCTCGCCGAAAGCCGTCCGCTCCAGGCCCGAAGCCTCCCGCTCCAGCCCCAAGGCCGCCAACGTCCTGCATCGGTGCGAAGCAGGTCAAGGCGACATGAAAACCGTGTGCTGGAAGCCGACCCCTTTCCGGCACGGCCTCCCCCGGAACCGGGCTTAGCAGCACGACGACGTCGCGCAGCGCAAACCTCAGAATGCTGCCGCCCTCCTCCCATTCGGAGGCAATGCTCTCATTCCACAGCGTCCCCACGCGCGCCGCAGCCGCCTCGAGGTCGATGGGAGCGGTGAATAGAGCCGTCGCGGAGAGCATCTCCGGGGCATCGGGATGGATCATCGAAACGGGAAACTCGGTCATGCCGCTCTCCTACGCCGAAACAAGTCAAAACCGCGAAATAAGTCGAAACCGCTGAAATGAGATGGAGCTCGTCCGTCGAAGCCGCCGACACGTCGACAAACCGCCGGCACTTCGACAGCCCGCCAACGACATTTCGACAAGCCGCCGGCTTCGACAGACCGCCACCGCTTCACAAGCCAACGACATTTCGACAGCCCGCCAACGACATTTCGACAAGCCGCCGGCTTCGGCGGCTTCCAGGTGCGTCGAACAACGAAAACGCCGAAAAGGGCGTAGACAAAACAAAGGCAAAGACATAGATAAGGCTGGGTGGTTCGAATCGACAGCAGCGGAAACGAACCACCCAGCCAATTGGCAAGGAATCCGGGATTCCCACACGCTCACCTCATTTGGGACGGATGCATCTTGCCATTGCGCGCACCCGACGGGGGCGCAAGCTCTATAAAGTTTTGCTGCTCTAATGGTATACCGCAGACCTGCGATCCGCAGCAACCGTAGGTCTAAAAGTCTAGGCACTTTCGACCGGCATCACAAATCGACTTAGCCGACAGTGAAATTCATCAGAGGTCTGCCAGACGCGTGTAGGCCTCAACGAAGACTTCCTCCGGAGTTCCGGGGTTGTCGACGACGAAGCCGAGCTCGTCGTCCTCGAGCCTTTCCAAAGTGGCGTACTGGTTGGACAGCAGCGAAGGGTTCATGAAGTGCCCGCGCCTCTTTTCCATTCTCTCCGCGTTGAGGTCCTTGGGCGGCGCAACGTGCGCGAAGACGGTTCGAGCGCCATTTTCCCGCAAGGTGTCGCGATACTTGCGCTTGAGGGCGGAACAGGAGACGACGGTCGAATGGCCGACGGCGTTTTCCGCGCGCATCCAGTCGCGAATCGCCTCGAGCCATGGCTGGCGGTCGGCGTCGTCGAGGGGAAGGCCGGACGCCTGCTTGTCGCGGTTCGCCTGCGTATGAAACTCGTCGCCCTCGGCGTAAACGTAGCCGAGTTTGCCCGCGAGCATCATGCCGATCGTTGTCTTTCCAGACCCCGCAACGCCCATGACAACGATGTTGACGGGCCCTTTCGCCCGCGGCGGCGCTGGCAAGTGTGGGATGTCGGATTCGCTCATCGCTTCCTCGCTTTCGCTTTCCCGGCGGAGTCGGCGCCCGCCGCATTGCTTGTACCGTGTCTACGGTATCCCATTGCGAAGGCCGCGGGCATATGGGCTTGTCAACTTTGACGCAATGCACGCCCCAGTTCAGCCCGCGCCCTTCCCAGGTCCGCCGCCGTCGCCGTCCATGTTCATGAAGTGCGGGCCGCGCGCAGCGAGTTCGACGGCGTACATCGGCCCCCAATGCCTCCAGGGTTCCTTCGACAGGTAGTCGTTGGTGAAGCGCATGTCGTCGGAGACTTCCGTGACGCAGAACTCGGGGATTTTCAGGTCGACGACGGGCGCGAGCCTCTCGCATTCGGCCACGATGAGCCCCTCGTTCTGGCCGGCGAACACGTCGAATTCCCAGCCGTCCTCGTCATACCAGAGCGAATAGCGATTCTTCAAGATGACGGTGGGGCAGCGCCGGATGATCTGGGTTGCCACGGCGAGGTCCAAGCTGGATTCCATCTCGTAGCGCTCCCCTTGGACCGCCGGCGACTTCACCGCCATCGAGGCGGAGGCCTCGTCTTCGGCGTCGGCCAGAAGTCCGGTGAGAAGCCGGCGTTCGTAAGCGCCCAAGTAGTCCGTCGCCTCGTCGAAGGCCGGGCACTCGACGGACCTTCCAGGGAAGGAGATCCTCACGCGCACGGCGTACCCGTCCACGGCGAATACGTACGCCTGAACGATCACCTGCTTCGAGCCGTGCCGAACCACGTCTCCGGGCAGCGCGCGCACCAAGAACTTGCGCTCGAACTCGAATTGAAGGTCGACGTCGTCGGAATCGCTCATGCCTCAAGGATACGGAAGTCGGGCGAAGGTCTCACGGACAATCCACGCTCCGACGGCGCCGCCCGGCGAAGCCGCCCGCCCGCAGTCCACGAAGGATTTCGACAAGATGCTGAAGGTCGTTGCGCCGCAGGTCCCGCGGAGTCGCCGTACGCCCACAGGCATCCGCGGACGACGGCGAACTCCGTCCGAGACTGCGCACTTACCCTACTCTGAGTCCCGTTTGAAAGCTCCGCCGAGCGCATACACACCGAGCGAAACGGCGTAGGCAACGACGGTGAACACTGCAACTCCGCTGTATCCGGTGAACCTGGACAGCAGATAGCCGCCAATGGCCCCGCCGATGGTGGTGCCCGCGTACATAGCGGCGTTCGCGAGCGATGACACGGTGCCTCGGGCCAAATCGGTGTGACTCTGAAGCTCGCTCATCAGCACGGGGAACAGGAAACCGCCGACGAGCATCGCCACGGCCAGGACGATTACGGCCACCCACATATTGGACACGAAAGCAGTGCCGAGGTAAATGGCGCCGAGGGCGATGATCCCGAACAAAAGCGAACGCCTTTCCCCGAGGCGTGCAACGAGCCGCGACCCCGTCAAGGAACCGACGGCGTTGCCAAGACCGATGATGATCATCGCCGTGCCGATCGTGTTTTGATCGGCGCCAAAGTCTTTTGCCAGCCACGATCCAATGAAAGACAGGGCGGTGAAGTTACCGGTCTGGAAGAGCAAGTATGCAATCAGCGACATCAGGAGAGGGCGCGAACGGGCGACGTGCGCGTAAGGCGCGAAGAGTCGGCCGCCGGAGGCCGCGGGCGCCACATTCGGGAAACCCGTATAGAGAATCGCCCACAGCACGGCGCTGGACGCGGCAATCACGAAGAATGGAATGCGCCATCCCATTGAGGATAAGAAGGAAGCGATCGGGATGCCCACCACTTGGGCGATCGCAAGTCCCGCCGTTGCGTACCCCATGGTTTTGACAATTGCTTTTGGCGGCACGGTCACCGGGATCGACGCCCAGATCTGCGGCGTGACGAAGGCGGCCGCAACGCCCGCGAGCAGGCGTGTAGTGAAAAGCGACCAGAAGCCCCACGTGCAACCGCAAGCCGCAGTGAAAACGCCGAATCCGACCAGCCCGGCAAGCAAAACCTTGCGGCGGTCAAGCCGATCAGAGATGGGACCCGCAATGAGAGCAAATAAGGCGTAGCCGAGAGCATAGGCTGAAACGAGCCAGCCGGAACGAGACACGCTCACCCCGAACTCCCGTTGAAGCAAGGGAAGCAGCGGAGCCGTGAGGAACGTATCCGTGCCGATGACGAATAAGGTGGAGAAGGAGAGCAGGCGCATCGTGGGTTCGGACGCGTGCGTGAACTGCGAAGGGACAGTCATAATTGCACCTTTCAAGCTGCCCCACAGGCCGTGACTGGACGGCTGGACGCATTCCAAAGGGCGAGCCAAACTTGCGGATCGGGAGCTCGGAGTCGCCAACGCGCGCCGACGACGCCCCCAACCCTCATTTCGAAATTTCTCGAAATAATGATCCATCCGCGCTTTCGCAGCTGTCAAGGGCTAACTCACGTCGGTCGTCCTTGACAGGCCCGCCCGTCATTGAGGGAAGGCCGCCCCGTCGGGGCGTTCACGTCGATGCACTCAGGCTGGCCGGCCCCTCATTGAGGGAAGGAGCACCGCATCTGCGACGGTAGACTCGAGTCGAAGTCGACGAAAGGTCCAACAGTGGGAAAAGAGAAGCTGCATCATCCGGCTCAGGACGCCATCAAGCTTGACGGCGTCCTGAGCGCGCTGTCCGACCCGATCCGCCGCGACATCCTTCGGAAGATCGCATCCAACGGCCCTCAGGTTTGTGGCGATTTCGACTACGACGTCGCACCGTCGACCATGTCCTACCACTGCAAAGTGCTCCGAGAGTCGGGGCTCGTGCACACCGAGGCGATCGGCAAGCACCGTCAACTCACACGCCGCGACGAGGCCATCGAAGCCCTCTTCCCCGGCCTCCTCGAGTCCGTGGGGCTGCCTCCCGGCAAGGGGCGGTGGCCAGAGCACACAGAGCACCACGAGGACGCTGAGCCCCAAAAGCGCCCGTAGCGCCCAGGACGCGCTGAGTCGCAAGAGTCCAATGGACGATGTCCGCCCCTCCTCCCGAAAACACGAGTCCACCCGCCTCGGGCGAGAATACTCAGATCAGCAGATCGACAGCAGGCAAAGGGACCGAAAGAATCAGGCGGACCGAAGAGGTTCGGAAAGCTCCAGGTAGCGGCGGGACAGCCGGGATCCTCCGCGGACGAATCCACACCGGGGCGTCAGGGGTGGCAAAATTGCCCCTATGGACAATCAGCTTCCCACCGGAGTCGACGTGGTGGTCGCCGCCCAGACCCTCGGTTCGACGATTCGCCGCACTCCGCTCGACATGTCGCTTCGCCTTTCGGGCATTCGCAATCAGGACATTCTGCTCAAACGCGAGGACATCCAGGTGGGCCGCTCCTACAAGGCCCGCGGCGCATACAACTTCATCTCAAGCCTGAGCGCGGAAGAGCGCGAAGCGGGCGTTGTGTGCGCATCGGCCGGAAACCACGCCCAGGGCGTGGCCTTCGCGTGCAGGCAGTTGAAAATCCATGCCAAGGTCTTCCTGCCGTCCACGACCCCGCGGCAGAAGCGGGCTCGCATCGCGGACATCGGGGGGCGTTGGATCGAACAGGTCATCGTGGGCGCCACCTTCGACGAAGCATCCGCGGCGGCGCAAGAGTATGCGCGCGAGCATGGCGCGACCTACGTTCACCCCTTTGACGACCCGCGCACGATCGCCGGCCAGGGAACCGTGGTCAAGGAAATTTTCGAGCAGGCGTCCGCGCCTCCGGCTGCCGTGGTCGTTCCCGTGGGCGGCGGCGGCCTCCTGGCAGGAACCGCGATATGGCTGCACACGTTCCACCCCGAAGTGAAGGTCATCGGCGTCGAACCGGAGGGTGCGCCTTCGATGCGCGCAGCCCTCGACGCAGGGCATCCGGTCACCCTGCCCCACATCGACGGCTTCGCCGACGGCACGGCGGTGGCTCGGGCCGGAGACATCACCTTCGAGATCGCGCGCCAGTTCGTCGACGAGATCGTCATCGTCCCAGAAGGCGCCCTGTGCACGGAGATGCTCGAGCTCTACCAGGTCGAGGGCATCATCGCCGAGCCGTCCGGAGCGTTGGCAAGCGCCGCCGTCGCCCGTTTCCTCCCCGACCTTCCCGACGGCCCGGTCGCCTGCGTTGTCTCGGGCGGAAACAACGACGTCTCGCGCTATGCCGACATTGTGGAACGCTCGAGCGTCTACGAGGGGCTGCGCCATTATTTCCTCGTCACTTTCCCTCAGAAGCCCGGGGCGCTCCGTCATTTCCTCGACGGCGTGCTGACCGACGGCGAGGACATCGTGCTTTTCGAGTTCACGAAGAAGAACAACCGCGAGACTGCGCCCGCCCTTGTCGGCATTGAAATCCAGGAGCCGGAGCGGATCGGCGAACTCTTGGCACGCATGGAGGAATCCCCTCTGAGCATCGAAAAGCTCGAGCCGGACTCCCCGGTGTTCTCGTTCCTCCTCTAGTGCGCTCTCGCTTCCTCCCCTAGTGCGTCTTCGCCTCTTCCAGTGCGTCTTCGCCTCCCCTAGTGCGCTCTCGCTCCCTCCCCTAATGCGCTCTCGCTTCCCATAGTGCGCCCTTGCTTTCTCCCTAGCGCGTCCTCGCCTCCTCCAATGCATCCTCGCCTCCCATAGTGCGCCCCGCGCCGGCCGAGTCACCTTCGACGCAATGGGAACCTGCTGCAGCGAACAAAGTGGGTCCTGCACCGGCCGAATCGCGCCAAGGCGTCCGGTCGCGCCAACGCCCGGCCGGCTTGGCCGCCGTTCGATCGGAACATGCGCTCGCCTCGGCGTCGTCCGCCCAGTCCCGCCCGGTCGCCGCCGCTTGGCTTTTCCGAAGGCGGCGCGCCGCTCTAAAACGACGTAAACTACGACGAGAAGGACAAAGGAAGGACTCCCATGGGCCTGAAAAAATTCGTCGCCAAAACGTACATGCGCTTCTCGCGTTGGACGTGCGTCACCGATCCGCTTCCGGAAAAGGTTGTTCTCATCGGCGCTCCGCACACGTCGAATTGGGACGGATTTTTCATGGTCATGGCATTCTGGTCGATCGACCGGGACTACAAGTTTCTGGTCAAAGAATCGCTCGTGAAAAATCCTCTCACGCGCCCCTTGATCAGGCTTGCACACGGAATAGCGGTCAATCGGTCCTCAAGCAACGGAATCGTCGGCTCGATCGTCGAAGAAGCGAAAAACAGCGACGAATTCGCCCTCGTCATCGCCCCGAAGGGAACGCGCGCCAATCGCGAGTATTGGAAGTCAGGCTTTTACCGCATCTGCCTTGAAACGGGACTTCCACTTCAGCTGGGCTTCGTGGACAGGCAACGGAGAGAATACGGCTGGCGTCACAGCATCGTTTTGACGGGCGACGTCAAAGCCGACATGGAGAAAATTCGGTCCTTCTACGAAGGAAAACTCGGCAAGCGGCCGCAGTACAGCAACGTTCCCAGGCTCCGGGCCGAGGACGACGTCGAAGCGCGCGAACGCCTGCTGAGCGGGATCTAGGGGCCGTTCAAAGAAAAGGGCTCGGACACCGCGCTTAACTGCCAGTTTCGCGCAGTGCCAAGCCCCAATCCTTGCCACCGGCCCGCGATTGCCGCGTCGCCGTTGACTCACTCCGAGACGTCTAGAAAACCGGACATCCCACGTCTATTATCTGATACGCGCGGGCGATGCACAAGACTTCGCGAGCGCGCACATTGAGCATCGCGCCACGCCCGCGCGAACACTCTTCGTTTCTGCGTCGCGCTTGTCCTTCGCTGCGGCGTCGCGCTTCTCCTTCGCTGCACATCGCGCCACGCCCGCGCAAACACCCCTCGTTTCGACGGTTTGCCATACCCGCTCGGGAAACATCGCCCGGCACGCGGCCTGTTCCGCGCTTGCCGATTTAGGTTAAAACAATTAACCTATTGCCATGGAGACATCACCATCGATGCATTCGCAGGCCGCGTCGGCGAAACAGGCGAGGCTCGCGGAACCGAGCGCGCGGCCGAAACGCGGCAAGGCATCCGGCGACAAGCGGCGGACGGACACCCGAGCCCGCCTGGCGGCGGCGACGGTTGAAATCATCGACGCCTCGGGCTGGCCCTCGGTGACCCTGGGGGCCGTGGCGAAGGCGTGCTCGATCTCGACTCCCGCGATGTACAAGCATTTTCCGGACAAGGCGGCTCTTTTCGAGGCCGCACAGGAGGAGATGTCCGGCAGGCTCGGCGCGCTCGCGGATGCGGCGGCCCACGAAAGCCCCGTCGATTCGATCTTCGACGTCGGCGAACGTCTCATCGCGTATTCCGAAGAGCACCCCAACCTCCTCGAATTCGCGTTCTTCGGCCCCTCGAGCAACAACACGTCGGCCGTCGACGCCGGGGCGGGGGCCCGCTGGGAGCTGCTTGCCTTCGTCCACCGCGAGATCGGGCGGCTCGTCGAGTCCCAGCCTCTGCCACCGTGGCGCAGCGCCGACGAAGCCGGGCGCGACCTGTTTGTTAGCCTATGGTCTTTCATTCAGGGCTATTCGAAGCTCGTGACGTCCGGAACCGTTCGCCATCGGAGCGCTTTTCTCAAAGCGGCGTTGAGGTCCGTGCTGTCGATTGCGACGGCGCAAACCTCGGACGAAGAGGCCCCGAGCCCGGCGGAAGGGGCGCAGGCAGCCCAGGCAAAAGGGGGAGATTGCGCCGACAAGAAATGAGCAAACGCAGAAAGCACCCGAATCGACCCGGCAACCGAATGCCAACCGACAACCGAATGCCAACCGGCAGCTGAATGCCAACCGGCAGCTGAATGCCAACCCGGCAACCGAATCCGATGCGGACAGGCCGGCGCGCAACACATGGAGCGATGCGCCGCAAGCCGTTCCGCACTGAGACAAAGAAAGGAAGAACAATGTCTCACACCCTCGTCGTTTACGGCCACCCGTACGATAAATCCTTCAATCACGCGATCCTCGAGGCGGTCACGGCCGGCCTCGGCAAGGCGGGCAAGAAGTACAAGGTGATCGACTTGCACGCCGACGGCTTCGATCCAAACTACTCGACCGAGGAGCTGTCCCTTTACAAGGACGGCGGGACGGCCGATCCGCTTGTCACCGAGTACCAGAAACTGGTCGACGAGGCGGACTCCCTCATCGTCCTGTCTCCGATTTGGTGGTCTTATTTGATGCCCAATGTCAAAGGGTTCTTCGACAAGGTCATGAAAAAGCCGTGGGCCTACATCGACACCAAGACCGGGCTAAAGGGCAAACTCCAGCACATCGGCAAATCGTGGGTCATCACCACCGCCATCGCGCCGAAGTGGTATCTGCGGCTGTTCGCGGGCAACCCGATCAAGGGAACGTTTATTTCCACGGTCATGAAGTCCCTCGGATTGCGCAACGTCCGTTGGACCCACTTCGGCCAGATCAACAAGCAGGGCGGCGGCCGCCACGAGAAGTTTCTGCGCGAGATCCGGGAACAAGCCGAGAAATTCGGCGGTTGAGGCTCAGCGCGCCGACCGGACAACCGCTTGGGCGAGGAGGTCGAGGCCTCGCTCCGCCTGAGCGGTTCCGGGAGAGAGGTTGACGAGCATGACCTCGTCGGCGCCCGTCGTCGCCTCGAATCCGTCAAGGAACCGCTTGGCGTCCTCGCCCGTGCCGACGGCCGTATACTTCAGCATCCCGACGATCTGGTCGGCTTTGCCGGACGCGATGTAGGCGTCTAGATCGGCGTCGGAAATCTCCTCGGCGCCCTTGGCGAACATTCTCACGCGACGCCGAAGGACCTCGGCGTGCTGAACTTTCGCGGCCTCCTCCTCGTCCGCCACAATGAAATTCGCGGCGGCGATCACGTAGGGTTGCGCGCACTGCTCGCTGGGGCGGAAACGGGCGCGGTAGACGTTGATCGCCTGCTCCAGCATCTCCGGGGCGAAATGGGACGCGAAGGCATATGGCAAGCCGAGCGCGGCGGCCAGCTGCGCGCCGAAAAGCGAGGATCCGAGGATGTAGAGCGGCACCTTGGACCCCCGCCCAGGGTTGGCGTTTACGCCCGGTATGACGGTCGCGTCGGCGAGGTAGCCGCGCAGCTCTGCGACGTCGTCGGGGAAGTTCTCGGCTGCATTCGGATCCCTCCTCAAAGCGCGGAGCGTTCGCGGGTCGGTGCCCGGCGCTCTTCCCAGGCCCAGGCCGATGCGGCCGGGATAGAGGGCTTCGAGGGTGCCGAATTGCTCGGCGACGATGAGCGGGGCGTGATTGGGGAGCATCACGCCGCCCGCGCCAAGCTTGATCTTCGAGGTTCTCGCGGCCACGTGGGAAATGAGCACGGCCGGCGCGGAGGACGCGATAGTCGGCATGTTGTGATGCTCGGCGTACCAGATGCGTTCGAAGCCCAGGCGCTCTGCCCGCTGCGCCAAGAGAACGGACCGGGTGAAAGCGTCCGAAGGGGTTTCGCGCGGCCCGACGAAGGCCAGATCGAGGAGGGAGTAGACGGTCATCGCGGTCCTTACGTCGCAGTGTCGTTGGAGATCATTGTGTCTGCGTTTCATTCTATTCGCGGGCCCGTTCGCCGGTAAGGACGGTTCGCTCTCCGCTTCGGCCACGCGCCCGAATTCTCTCGTTGACCCAGGAGACGAGAACCGCGGCCAGGTAGAGCGCAACGAGGACGAAGGCCTGGACCGTCATCGGCCACGGGCTGGGCAGGGGGTTGGCGATCGCCGCGAAGACGAAGGCGAGGACAACCGCCCAGCGCCACGCGCCGAGCATGCGCCGCGCGCTGAGAAGTCCGAGGAAGTTCAGCGCCGTCAACACTTCGGGAACGAGGAAAGAAATCCCAAAAGCGAGGACGAGCCGAGTGTAGAACGTGACGTAGGAGCCGGCTTCGAGCAGCGAATAGCTCCCGTCGGGGACGAAGCTCTGGAGAATTCTGACGGCGTGGGGCGCCATCCGGACGGCGCTGAAAGCCCCCGCGGCGAAGAGCGCGACGCCCACGCAGCCGAAAGCCGCGCCGTAGGCCTTTTCGTTGCGCTTGAGGCCGGGGCCGATGTATGCGCCGATCTGATAGATCCACCAGGGGCTCGAAACGATCGCGCCAATCCACAAAGACACGCGCATTTTCAGGTCGAATCCGGCTCCGATCGTCTGGAAGTTGATCTGCGTGCGGGAATCCTCGAGCTCGGTCAGCGGCTCGAGGATGAAATCGAGCACCGGTTCATAGAGGAACCAGCCGACGACGGCGCCGACGCACACCCCTGCCAACGATCGGATGAAGCGTGAGCGAAGCTCGCTCAGGTGGCTGGCGAGGCTCATCCTGCCCTCGGGGTTGCGGCGTCGGCCTCCCAGAAAGCGCAGCCGGCCGAGGAAGCGCCGCCGGCCGCTCGCGCCAAACCGCCGTGCCCTTGTTGCGCGCGGCCTTTTTGCGCGCGGGCTTTCCGAGCCCGGCTTTTTCGCGCGGGCTTCGTCTGCCGTCACGTCGCGCTTCCTGCCACGCGGCTTCGATCTGCTTTCACGTCGCGTTTCCTGCCGTGCTTATGCACAAGGAACCTTGGTCAGGCTCGCCCAGCGTCGGACGACGGCCCGCTCCCTTCCAGCGGCTTTTTCTCGCCCGCAGGCACCTGCCCCTCCTGCGCAGAGGAGCCGGACGGCTTGGCAGCGGGGGCCGAATCCTCGTCGTGGAATTCCCGCATCTCCTTCCGGAGCACCTTAAGCGACTGCCCAAAGTATTTGGCAACGTCGGGCAGCTTCGAAGCTCCGAAGACCACCACAAGAACGATGACCAGAACAACGATGTGCGAGGGTTTCACAGTTTGTCTCCTTCAATCGAGTCCCGCGCGGCGAGCTCGCCCGTGGACTTTTCGTTTGACTTGGGTTCGGCTTGGGCGGACGGTTCTTGCGGGACGTGCGCGGCCGGCTTGTGCGGGCCTTGCGCATCCAGACCTTGCGTGGCTTGCGCGTCCGGACCTTGCGTGGCTTGCGCGCCTTTCGTCGCCGCTGCGTCGGCGCCCTTGGAGCCCGCGCGCTTCGAACTGGTGCGCCTTGAGTTCGCGCGCTCGAAATCGGCGCGAGCGAAGGCCGCGGCGCTGTAGGCTGTCCTTTCAGCTGTTCTAGCCGCCCTGTTCGTCCCGTCTCCGGCCGGGTCGGCGCCTCTCTCCGAACTCAAGGTTCCCGCGCCGCCCGCGTCCGCCATCGCCATCCACGCCTCCATCTCTTCGCGCACGGCTTCGCGCACGATCCTGCGAGGGTCAAGCTGGCGGAAGTCCAAGTTTGCGAGCGCTGCGACCTCCTTTTCCGCGACGCCCAATTCGCCGCCGGCCTCTGCGCGCATGCCGGCGCTCCACTGCCGCAAGGCCTCAATTCCTTTGCGCATTGCGCGCAGGGCTTCGGCTATGTTCTTAGGGCCGAGAACAAGCGCACCGACAACGAGGAGCACCAAGAACTCCCCGCCGCTGATTCCGAGCATGTCGGCCGCCCTTCGTCGCTTTCGGCGGCCACCGGCAGATAACCGCCTCCCGACAGCCAGCCGCAACCGGTCGTCTTCCGACGGCCAGCGGCAACCAGCTTCTGTCCTTCGCCGTCCCCGACGGCTTCGAATGTACGGGAAGACTCCGTCATCCGATCGCGTCGCAAACGATCCGCACACGATGCTACACGCGTGACCGCTTCGAGCACGACGATGCGCCACAGAATAGCCAGAAGCAAGGGCGACGGCGACGCCGCATTGTGCGGACTGCAGCGGCGAGCCGGCCCCGCCGCGCGCCGGTTCCCGCTACAGTGCGCCGGTCCAAGCAGCAATGCGCCGGCCAAGCAGTAGTGCGCCAGCCAAGCGGCAGTGCGCCAGCCAAAGAGCCAACGGCGATACGACGACGAAAGCTTCTCATGAAACATAGAGTGAAAGCTCCTGTATTTTCCACACTAGAAAACAGCTCCATACGCTTTGCCAACCACTATCGATAACCAAACAATTGCTGATACGTAGGCGATTCTCCACCGATGGCTGCCCTCCATCGGGACATGTTTCAAGGAGTTTTCTGCGCGATCACTGACATTGATTACACTATCGCATGCGGTTTTCCAATTTGGGGTAGACAACCGGCTAAATCCCTGTAGGCTATATGTGTGGCAACACTGTAGGTCTCAGATGCGCCACACGCCTCCCGAGGTGAGCGGCCATATCCATGGTTGCTCGCCAACCCGGTATGCGGCTGTCAAGGCCGCATACCGGCTTTATGTCCGTATCCGTTTGCCTACCTATTTTTCTTTACTGTTGCATTTTTGCAGCTTCAGCGCCCATAGCAGCGTGGAAGGGAGTTTGGCCGTGTCCGTATTTCGCTTGGATCGCGATAAGTTTGATCAGCGGCTGGGTCAGTTGGAGAGTGCCGGCCAGAAGTTTGACAGCGCCCAGCATCAGTTTGCGGTGGCTGCTCAGGCCATTGCCGGGGCGACGACGGGCGCCGGGTCCTCCGGGCGATTGAGCCCGCCCCCGTCTGGCTCCGGCTCGTCGGGATCTTCGTCTGGCTCTAGCTCGTCGGGGTCAGGTTCGTCTGGCGGGGAGCATTGGTCGGGCATCGGAGAGCTCGACCAGTTCCATTCCCCGTTGCACTCCTCGGTGATCGTGCTGGACGGCAAGCTCTCGTCCATCTCGCGCAACCAGAAGGCCGCCATTGAGCGCATGCGCCAGGCCTTGCATAGCTTCCTCGAATTGAACGAGTCCGAGAAGAGCGCGTACTTGGGGCGGTTGCAGGCCCTGGATACGAAGTTCACCTACCGACGCCCCGAGGAGATGGCCGACATCATCAAGAGCTACAACCAGGCTCGATCCGCCTTTGAGGCGCTTTCCAAGATCGTCTGACAGACGCGCGGCCTGACAGACAAGTCCACATTCACACATCTACGTATTCACCAACACCTACGCTCATCTATTGCGGGAAGGAGCCTGTTATGGCCACGCCGAATGCGGACCGGCTGCATGGGATTGAGGATTGGCGCACGAGCGCGATCGAGGATTCGTTTGGCTTGTTTTCCTCGGTCAAGGACTCTTTGACCGAGATCGCCGCCATCAATCGCGAGGTCGCCTCGGATCTGGGTTTGGAGGGAGGCACGGCCAACGCCGCTTGCAAGATCCTCGATGGCATCGCCACGGGCTTGTACGAGGACGCCGACAATCTCCAAAAGATCATCGACGTATCCAGAGACGCCCTGGCAGGCGGCATCCAAGCCAAACATGAAAGTCAAGAAATACAAGCCGATCTAACGGCAATTAACAACGCGTATATTGGTAAAATGGCGCAAAGAGGAAACAATGCCGGGCCGCAGAACACCCCTGAAATAGTTGCCCAGCTTGAAGCTCAGCGTGATGCCGCGCATGCCGAGATTGAGAAGAGGGCGACGAAAACGCTGTCGACGTTGAACGGTAGGACGTTGACGGCTATTGGCGGACTTCCGTTTCAGGATCAGATTCGGGCGATTTTGGGCAAGGACAATCCCGAGCTCGTTGGGCGGCTGACACGGCATATGGATTCCGGCCGGCAAGTCGAGCCGGGCAGCGCGTCGCCAAGGGCCGGGTCGGCGCCGACGCGTTCGGCCACGGATTGGCGGGCCAGCCCAGACCTCTCGGTGGGCTCTCGAGGCAGCCACACAGGCCACGTCCCAACCACGAACGGCGGGGGTTCTGCCGGCGGTGTGTCGTTGCAGGGGTCGCATTACTCGCCGGTGCCTTCGGGGGTGTTCGTTCCCGGCTCGCCGACCCCTCATGCCGCGCCGATCGGCGGAACAGGGGCACATCACGATCCTCTCGCGGTAGGGGGCGGGGCTATTCTCGGAGGTGTAACCGGGTTCAGGGCCTACCAGGCCGCACGCGCCGCACGAGCAGCTGAGGCACCGGCCTCCGGGGCCGGGGCGCTGCGCTCCGGAGCGGCGCTGCGCACAACGCCGTCTTCGTCTGGCTCGATCCTGCGCGGAGCGACAACAGCGGCGCGAACCCCCGCGTCCTCGTCGTCCGCTTCGCGTGGGATTGTGCGGGGCGGAGCCTCTGGCATCGCACGGCCCACCTCGTCCTCTGGAGGGCGCGGAATCCTGCGCGGGGCCACAACGGCGGCCCGCACTCCGACCAGCTCAACGTCAGCCTCGCGTGGGATTGTGCGCGGGGCGACCACGGCCGTGCGCAAAACCACCGGCTCGTCTTCCCCTGTCGGCAAGCCTGGCAGCGCCCGAACAGAATCAACAGCTTCCCGCACGGCGGGAACGTCCTCGCGCAGCGCCTCGCCGACCCGCGCAACACGACCAGACGCGAAAGGAAACGGCCGCGGGGCAGGAGCCTCAAAGGCAGGAATTGGCCGCGGGGTTGGGGCAAACGGAAAGACGACGGCCGCCCGTGGGGCGAAAAATGCGGGTTCGACGACGCGAAGCGGGGCTTCGACGGCACGGGCCGGGTCTCGTGGAACGGGGGCGTCTTCCTTGACGGCACGCTCACAGACGGGCAAAGCCCCACAGGCTCGGGTCGGTTCGTCGTCTCGCGCGATGTCCTCCCTGACCGGACGTCCCGCGCGCAACGCAGACAAGAAGAAACGCAACCGCGATCAGACGGGCACGGACGTGACGGCCTACGAGACCGACAAGACCGTCACCTTCCTCGAAGCCGGACGCCGCACAACCGACAACGAGGACAACGCCCGCTAAACCCCAACCGCAACAGACACGCGGGGGCCGGCGCGCCAAGCGGTGTGCCGGCCCCCGCGTGTCGCTTCAGAACAAGTCCCTCTCAGGCGCCGCACTTACAGCGCATCTAGGAGCGATCCACAGACACGACCTTTCAAGAACCTCCCTGAAACCACTGAGAGACTTGAAGGGCCGCCTACGCCCAAAGAGGCCTGGCGCGGCGTAGTTGTTTCGCTCCGGCAACACGGCCCACGCCTCGGCGTGGCCAACGTCAAGCGCGCCCGGCTAAGGACGGAATCGCCTTTGCGGATCCTGCCCAGGCCCGTCCCCGAAAGCCTGCTGGTGAGGCGAGTTTCCCCCGCCAGACGGCGTCTCATAGCCGCCTCCGGCGGGCATCCCACCCTGCCGACGATGAGCGGCAGCCTTAGCCGTGCTCCGACGCCTGCCCGCGGCGAACGCAAAACCGGCAATCACAACCAGCGCGCCTGCGCCGACGGCAGCCCACGCCCAGACCGGGAATCCACCAGCCGACGACGAGGCCGCATCAGCTTTCTTCCCTGAAACCCCAGACGAAGAAGCCGACCCCGCGGCTTCCTTCTCGGCCGTGATCTCCACACCATAAGTGAGAAAGTCAAGGTCTTCAAGAATCACTTTATTCCCCTGAACCTTCCCCAGACTGGACCGCGTCACCTTCCCCGGCATACTCACCACAATCCGCGTCTTAAGCCTACTCAAGCCCGTGTCGTCACCGCCGCGCGCGCCGTAGTACTTGACATGGTACGTCCCGTTCCGCTCAGTTAGCTTCATGTTTCCTTTGAAAGGCTTGTCCGAGGTCAATCTGCACGTCAGGTGACCGCCGGGCGACGTCACATCTTCAACTTTAGGGGAGTCAATAAACGTCGCATGCGCCTCAACTATAAGTCGGACCCCTTCGCATGTTTGATTGATTTTAGCCATTGTGTCTCTCGAATCTTCGAAAGTGAAATCAAGCTTCGTGTCGCCGTTGGCTTGAAACTCGATCGTCCCATCAGTCTTACATCCGGCAAGGGCAAACGAGACAAGGGCCAGCACAATCCCCATAAGACGCGAACGCCTCTTCACGTGAACGGACATATCGAGCCTCCAGACACTCCCGGCAAAGGCTGCCGGGCACCGCGCTAAACCATACAGACCCCAGCGTAGCGCCTCCACAGGTCCAACGCACTAACCGAAGAAACAATGAGAAACTCAACCATTGAGGCCTCCTCGGCGTCTCACACTCAGAGACAATTTACTTTGGTTCGACGTTCCTACTCAGAGGACGCGGACCCTGATGCAAGGTCGAGCGAGGTTTTAGCGAGCCGATGCACGAACCGTGGCCAAATCACAGACCAAGAACATCAGGAGGACTCAAAACGGGGACTATCCTCCGCCTCCACTTGCGGCCCCGACCTACATACGAGCCGCCAGGACGAGAGACGAGCCTTCGTCTGAAAACACCTCAGCGCGCCCGACGCCTGCCTGCAACGAACGCCAAACCGGCGATCACGACCAGCACGCCGCCGACGGCAGCCCACGCCCAGGCCGGAAATCCGCCAGCCGACGAGGATGCGTGGACTTTCTTCCCCGGCAGCCCAGACGAAGACGACGACCCCGTAGATTCCTTCTCGGCAGTGATCTCCACACCATAAGTGAGAAAGTCTAAACTGGTAATAGTGACTTTATTTCCATTTACTTTCCCCCCATTCACTTTAACTACTTTAGCCGGCATACTAATAGTTATATTCGTTATAAAATCGCTATAGTCATCATTGTCTTTGTCATGCGCGCCTGGATACTTAAAATAGTACTTTCCGTCATTTTTAGTGAACTTTACGTGACCCCCGAAAGGTTCGTTCGACGTTAAACGGCACTTAAGATGACCTCCTGGTGGAGTTATATCTTCAACCTTCGGGTTCTTAATGAATGTCAGCTCCGCCTCAAAGGTGAGGCGGACTCCCTCGCATGTTTGCTTGATTTTAGCCATCATCCCGTCAGCGTCTTCGAAGATTAGAACGATCTTTGTTCGACCATCGCTTTGAAAGTCAATCGTTCCATCGATCTTACAACCAGCAAGGACGAACAAAACAAGAGTCAACACGACCCCCATCAGATGCGATCGCTTCTTGACACGGACGGACATATCCAGCCTCCAGACACTCCCGGCAAAGGCTGCCGGGCACCACGCTAAACCGTACAAACCCCAGCGTAGCGCCTCGGATCCTTCCGATGGATCAGCAGGAAGGAAAAGAAGCGGTAAGCGCCTGCTACCCCTGCACTGGAACCTTAGAACCTCAATCGGCTAGCGACCAACTTCTGATGGAGGCAATCCACCATCCGCCCCCTACTTGAGGCACCTATTGAACCTTCTCTCGATGACAAACCGCAGTCTCCACATCAAAAGAACGAAGCCCTCTACACGGAGCGGGATCGTCCCTGCGGATCCTGCCCAGACCCACCTCCAGAGTCCTGTTGTTGAGGCGAGGCCAAGGTTCCAGCACCAGAAAACGGTTCGTAGCTGCCCCCGCCAGGTATCCCATCCTGCCGACGAACGGCAATTTTAACCGTGCCTCGACGTCTGCCTGTGATGAACGCAAGACCAGCGATCGCAACCAGCGCGCCGGCGCCGACAGCGACCCATGCCCAGGCCGGAAATCCGTTGGCCGACGATGAGGCCGCGTCGGTCTTCTCACCCGGCATCCTAGACGAAGATGACCCCGGTGACTCCTTCTCGGCAGTGATCTCCACTCCGTAAGTAAGAAAGTCGAGATCCTCAAGGACGACCTTATTCCCCTGGATCTTCCCCAGACTGGACCGCGTCACCTTCCCCGGCATACTCACCACAATCCGCGTCTTAAGCCTACTCAAGCCCGTGTCGTCACCGCCGCGCGCGCCGTAGTACTTGACATGGTACGTCCCGTTCCGCTCAGTTAGCTTCATGTTTCCTTTGAAAGGCTTGTCCGAGGTCAATCTGCACGTCAGGTGACCGCCGGGCGACGTCACATCTTCAACTTTAGGGGAGTCAATAAACGTCGCATGCGCCTCAACTATAAGTCGGACCCCTTCGCATGTTTGATTGATTTTAGCCATTGTGTCTCTCGAATCTTCGAAAGTGAAATCAAGCTTCGTGTCGCCGTTGGCTTGAAACTCGATCGTCCCATCAGTCTTACATCCGGCAAGGGCAAACGAGACAAGGGCCAGCACAACCCCCACAAGACGCGAACGCCTCTTCACAAGGACGGACATATCCAGCCTCCAGACACTCCCGGCAAAGGCTGCCGGGCACCGCGCCAAACCATGCAGATCCCAGCGTAGCGCCTGAACCTCTCCAACGCCCCCAACAGACAAGAGACAAACACCGGCCACCCGCACACCCGCCCCCAAGAATGGCTAACGGCCGACTCTCAATCAAAAGGCGATCAGCGACTTGCCCCTTTACTTGAGACACTTCTTAAAGTTGCCTTTCTGATAGAACTCCAGCTTCCACATCAAAAGAACGAACCTCTACATCGGGATGTGTCCCTGCGAGCCTTGCCCAGACCCATCCCCGAAAACCTGCTGGTGAGGCGAGGTTCCCCCGCCAGACGGCGGCACATAGCCGCCCCCGGCAAGCATCCCGTCCCGCCAATTGCCGGCGGCAGCCTTAGCCGCGCCTCGACGCCTGCCCGCAATGAACGCAAGAACGGCGATCACAACCAGCGCACCCGTGCCGACGGCAGCCCATGCCCAGGCCGGAGGCCCGACCGATGAAGAAGACGAATCAGCTCTTTTGGTCGGTGACGAAGAGTCGATCGGCTTGGAAGCCTCGTCACTTTTCTCTGACACAATGGAAAAGCCACTAGTTAAATAATCAAGACCATCTATGATCACTTTATTTCCTTCGATAGCGCCTTTAGTTCTTCTAATTATCTTTCCCGGCATAACGATAGTCGTACGGGCTTTTATACCTTTATATTCCTGTTTCCCCTTGTTGGAATCTGGATAAATGAACGAGTATGTTTTACCGTTGTCGATAAGCTTTAGGTTCTCCCCCAACTGTTCATTCGACGTCGACCTGCACCTAAGGCGTCCCCCAGGGGAGGTAACGTCTTCCATTTTGGCATTCTCGGCAAACTTTCCAGCTTGCTTGAAATGCACTCTAAGGTCTGCGCAAGTTTGGTTGACTTTTTGCATCATACCGTCGCTGTCCTCAAACTCCACAACTGTTGTGGCAGTGCCGTCCACATGCATGTTCACCGTCGCTTCAATACGACACGATGTCGTAAACAGGGCCAATAAGACACAAGTCAAAAGATAAAACAATGGTTGTCTTTTCATAGGTTAATTTAGCCTCCTTGTATTGTAGGCAGCAAGCCGGATTGCGTCACCATACAGACCTCAAAGCAGCTCCTGCACCCCATCCAATGCACTAATCGAAGAAATAAAGAGAAACTCAACCACTCCATTGTCAAATCACACACCACAAACATCAAAAGGACTCGAGACAGGGTCTTCTCCTCCGCCTTCACTTGCGGACCCCCGACCTACAGACGAACCGATAGGACGAAACGGGCTCCCGTCCGAAAACACCTCAACCGCGCCTCGACGCCTACCCGCGACAAACGCAAGACCAGCGATCACGACCAGCGCACCGGTGCCGACGGCAGCCCATGCCCAGACCGGAAATCCACCAGCCAACGAGGACGCGTCAGCTTTCTTCCCCGGCAACCCAGACGAAGAAGCCGGCCCTGCGGCTTCCTTCTCGGCTGTGATCTCGACCCCGTAGGTGAGGAAGTCAAGGTCTTCAAGAATCACTTTGTTCCCTTGAACCTTCCCCAGACTGGACCGCGTCACTTTCCCCGGCATACTCACCACAATCCGCGTCTTAAAATCACTCATGTCCGTGTCGTCATCATCGTGCGCACCATAGTACTTGAAATGGTACTTCCCGTCCCGCTCGGTCAGCTTCATTTTCCCTTTGAAAGGCTTGTCCGAGGTGACCCTGCACGTCAAATGCCCGCCAGCAGGAGTCACATCCTCAACCTTAGGGGAGTCAACAAACCTAATCTTCGTTACGAAAATAGTTCGAACGCCCTCGCATGTCTGCTCAATCTTGGCCATGGAATCTCTCGAATCCTCGAAAGTAAAATCAAACTTCACATCACCGTTGGCTTGAAACTCAACTGCCCCATTAATCTTGCACCCGGCAACAACAAACGAGACAAGGGCCAGCACAACCCTTACAAGACGCGAACGCCTCTTCACGCCAGCCAGCTTGCCAGGCCATGCCCACCCCTTCTTCAAATCAACATTCATGTTTAACCGCTCCTTCACATCGAACACCTTACCTTTCCTTGCTTTCTCGAGAGACGGGACAAAGCAGACAGGGTTCTGCCTCTCCACGAGGCTTCGCTTCTCTGGACGCAGCCCTAAAACAAGCAGAGCATTCCGATTCCTGTGCGAGCGCACGACAATGCTCCAAACGCTCGGGGTCCAGTTCGCCGGCGTCGATAGCCTGCTTCACGGCGCAGCCAGACTCGCTCGCGTGGGTGCAGTCGGAGAACCAGCGTTCCCGGACAAGTTCGCCGATGTCTTCGAGGGTTCGGCCGACGGCGTCGTCGCCGTTTTCCGGATAGTCAAGGCCGATCCTGCGGGGCAACCGATCAAAGCCCCAACACTTCGATCGCGTTGCGACGAACGGCGCTGACGCGAGCAGGCAAGAGCTCGCCGTGCCGCGGCTCGCGGTCCGCTACGCCGTGGCTCCGGCTCGCTATCGGCTTCGTACCGTTCTTCGACCCGTCTTGACATCGGGGATGGCCCAGGCTCACGGCTGTTCAGGCCTGGGCTCCGACTTAGGCTCGTCACAAAGCAGCTCGCTCTCCGCTTTGCCGCTCTTCGACTTGCCGTTTGACGACCCGATACCGTTCGAAGGTCCGCCGTCACCTGAGGAGCTGTTGTCGCTCAACGATTTGCTCTCTACCGAAGATCCGTTGTCGCTCGAAGGCTCCTTGCCGCTCGAGGGCTTGGGCTTGGGAACCGACAGAAAGACGACGGCGAAAGCGATCAGCAAGGAAACGATGAGCACGCTGCGCTCTAGGCGCGCCTCATGGCAAAGCCGTTGAATGTCTCGAGCTATCTTTGGGTGGGTTTCTATTTCATACTTAGCGGAGGTGGCTTCATCGACGTACCTTTGGACTTCGCTTGGGTTCTCAACGTCAAAAGAGTCATTGAGCAGTGGATCTATGTCACCGGAGAAATTCCAGCCGACTGGATGACACGAAGAATACTCATTTTCCCCTCCAGACGTAATTGTTGGCGGAACGAGAAACAGCCAGAAAAACACGGCTACCGCCGCCAAAGCAACGACGCTCCGCGTAATCGGATAGGCCTTCTTAGACAATTCGGTTTCCTTTCACTCGTTAAACGGGCACCCCTTGGGGTAAGGTTTCGCCCGCATCGAACGCTTCGCTGGAACGCATTCGCAGCTTCACTCCACACGCCGAGGCTCTACTTTTGAGCATGCCAAACAGCACATCCGGCCCGAGCGCCGTCGGCCCTTCCCCCCCTTCACTCTCAATCTCCAGCTCAGCTTTCCAAAGTCCAAGGCTTCGGCTCATTGCCAGACGGCTTGAATCTAGACTCGTTGTCGGCTGGCTCGGGCTTTTTGTCCATGGACCGCTCTCTGACCGATTGATCGGGATCGCGCCCGGCGTCAGAAGGCTCGCAACTGGATTCATTGCTCGGCGGTTCAGAACTCGACTCATCATGAGCCGGCTCGTTATCCAGCTTGCCGCTTCGAAGCCTGACACCATTCGAAAGCCTGGGTTTGGGAATAGACACGAAGGCGGTGCCAAAGAGGACGACCACAGCAATGATGACGATGCCGCGTTCATGACGCGCCTCCTTGCAAGCCCGGTGTATCCCCTTCTTCACGTCCTCGGCTGGCTCGACTCCCGATCTATAGCCAGAAGTCTGATCAACATACTCTCGAACCGCAGTCGGACTCTCGATATCAAAATCGTCGTCCCACGAACGCGAATCGCCATTGAAGTTCCAACCGACAGGGTCGCAGGCGGAGTAGACCGCGCCTTCTTTAGACTGGATAGTCGGCGGGGTCAAGAACAGCCAAAAGAACGCCGTGAACGCTGCCAAAGCGACGACGCTCCGGATAATCAGATAGGCCTTCTTAGACAATTCGGTCCCCTCCACTTGATTGACGAGCTGACTTTGGTGTGCATTTTGCCCACAACCGCCCTTGTCGGCTCGCCTTCCGATAGTTCAACGCTTTGCCTCCTTGCCAGACGATTTGAACTGCCGTTCGGCATCAGACGATTCGCCGTCCGCGCTTCCTTTCGAGAGTCGCGGCTTCGGAACCGACACGAAGACCACGGCGAAAAACGCCAGCACTGCGACACTGACGATGCCCCGCTCATGGCGTGCTTCTTCGCAGGCTTCTTGTATTCCCTTCTTAATGTCGTCGTTGAGAGGCTTTCGTGACTTATAGCCGACGTACTCTCTGACCGCGTCATAGTCCTCGACGTCGAAGGAATCGTCAAGCAAGGGACGGTAATCGCCGTTGAAGTTCCAACCGACAGGATGACAGCCAGAGTACACGTTGTCATTTGTTCCGGACTCTATCGAAAGAGGCGTGAGGAACAGCCAGAAGAACGCCGCGAAACCCACAAGAGCGACAAGCGCTCGGACTGTCAGATAAACCGGCTTAGACATTCTGATTCCTTCCTTTCACCGGTCGGGAAGCAGGCCTGCAGTCCCGCTATGGATCATCAGGTTTATGTCCCTGGCCCTTACACCATCTTTTGAGCCACCCAAAAGCTCCTCAAGAAAGCTCGACGCCAACTTTCTGAGAGGTCAGGGCACCCTCTACCCGACTCGATGCCGGACGGTTTAATCCTCGCCATTTTTCGCCTTATCGCTGGGCGGCTCACTCTTCGTTTTGTCGCTTGGCGACTCGATACCGTTCGAAGGTCCGCCGTCACCCAAAGAGCTGTCGTCGCTCAACGATTTGCTCTCTACCGAAGATCCGTTGTCCCTTAAAGATCCACCCTCGTCCGAAGATCTTTTGCCGCTTGAAGGCTTGGGTTTGGGAATCGACAAGAAGGCGACGGCAAAGACGATCAGCGAGGAAACGATGAGCACGCTGCGCTCTAGGCGCGCCTCATGGCAAAGCCGTTGGATGTCTCTCCTTATTCTGTCGTTCGCCTCCATCTTGTATGCAATGGCACCGTCGAGATACTTCTGGACCTTGCTCGGACTCTCGACGTCAAAAGAGTCATTGACCAGCGGATCCTGGTCACCATAAAAATTCCACCCGACAGCATGGCACGAAGAATACTTATTGCCCATTCCGGTATTTAGTTTCGGGGGAACAAGAAACAGCCAGAAGAACACGGCGATCGCCGCCAAAGCAACGACGCTCCGGATAATCAGATAGGCCTTCTTAGACAATTCGGTCCCCTCCACTTGATTGACGAGCTGACTTTGGTGTGCATTTTGCCCACAACCGCCCTTGTCGGCTCGCCTTCCGATAGTTCAACGCTTTGCCTCCTTGCCAGACGATTTGAACTGCCGTTCGGCATCAGACGATTCGCCGTCCGCGCTTCCTTTCGAGAGTCGCGGCTTCGGAACCGACACGAAGACCACGGCGAAAAACGCCAGCACTGCGACACTGACGATGCCCCGCTCATGGCGTGCTTCTTCGCAGGCTTCTTGTATTCCCTTCTTAATGTCGTCGTTGAGAGGCTTTCGTGACTTATAGCCGACGTACTCTCTGACCGCGTCATAGTCCTCGACGTCGAAGGAATCGTCAAGCAAGGGACGGTAATCGCCGTTGAAGTTCCAACCGACAGGATGACAGCCAGAGTACACGTTGTCATTTGTTCCGGACTCTATCGAAAGAGGCGTGAGGAACAGCCAGAAGAACGCCGCGAAACCCACAAGAGCGACAAGCGCTCGGACTGTCAGATAAACCGGCTTAGACAATCTGATTCCTTCCTTTGGCGACGCGAACAGCCTTCGGATCCCGCCATGGGGTTATCGGGGTTAGCCTCAAACTCCATAGACCACCCCACTAAGCCAAACGGACGATATTTCAAGAATGAACGATATCGTCTCCCAGAAGCTCTGAGTGCCAACCCCCAAAGTTCTGAAAACTCCGCCTGAGGTTCTCTCTTCGGCCTATCTGCCGCCTTGGACTTAGGCCTGCCTCCCGAGAGCTTAAGACAGCGTCTTCTTGACAGGCGACCCAGACCCCTGCTCAACCTCGCACCGTTCTTCGACCCGTCTTGCCCTCGGGGATGCCCCCACAGCTCACAGGCGTTCAGGCCTGGATCGTTCCGGGCTTAGGCTCGTCGTTGAACGGCTCGCTCTTCGCCTTGTCGTTTGACGATCCGACACCGATCGAAGGTCCACCGTCACCCAAAGAGCTGTCGCCGCTCAACGATTTGCTCTCTCCCGAAGACCCGTTGTCGCTCGAAGGCTCCTTGCCGCTCGAGGGCTTGGGCTTGGGAACCGACAAGAAGACGACGGCAAAGACGATCAGCGAGGAAACGATCAGCACGCTGCGCTCCAGGCGCGCCTCATGGCAAAGCCGTTGGATATCCCTCCTTATTCTCTCGTTCGCCTCCATCTTGTAGGCAATGGCGCCGTCGAGATATTTCTGGACCTTGCTCGGACTCTCGACGTCAAAAGAGTCATTGACCAACGGGTCCAGGTCGTCGGAAAAGTTCCAGCCAACAGGATGACAAGACGAGTAAGTGTTTCCGCTCCCAGACTCAATCGAAGGCGGAACGAGAAACAGCCAGAAGAACACAGCGAACGCCGCCAAAGCAACAACGCTCCGCGTAATCAGATAGGCCTTCTTAGACAATTGTGTTTCCTTTCACTCGTTGCGGAGCAGGCTTCGATTCCGCCCAAGGGTCACCTGGATTGCCTTTAATGTAATCCACAGTCTCCTGGAGTCGGCTCCGCGCCTGTGCGTCCTCGCTGACGATCGCTTCGACAGCCAGGTCGAAATTCTTCGCCTCGTTCTCAATGTCATCGGCCAGATTCGCCAACAGCTTCTCTATGCGCACATTCAGGTCGGAGAACGCGTGTGCCGGACCATAGGAACCAATGCCGATGACTCCGCTTCTCAGAAGACACGTAAACATCGAAACGCGAGGCAGACTGTCCTTAGCTTCGATTACGCTTGTGCGCACATCTCCGAATTTGCGGCAAACGCCTTTTGCCTTTCCGTGGTCCACGTTCAGCTCAGGAGCCGGTTCTATTGCACTCGAATCGATAGGGTCCATCGTCACGTCATAATATTTTCTATGGTCACTCTGCGACATCGAATCCAGGTTGCCGATCAGCATACTCTCTACCCCCTTTTCGGCCTTTGTCACGCTCTTATTTATTGCTTCGAAAGCACTGTCGAGCTGGCTTATCGCCGAATCATAGCTATCCACTTTTTCATCGTCAACCATCGCATCTTGAGACGATTTAAGAGTTTGAAGCGCTCTTGATGAAGTTTGAAGGAGCTTTCTCTCTATCACAACCTCTGGTGCTGTGAATATAAATGCTGCATCAATTGTGGCCGAAACGATCTCGAGAACCATTTTGAATCCTTCCCGCTCACTCAACGCCACGGCATCAAAGACCTTGATCCCCTGTTGGAGAGCCTTAACCACGGAAGTGCGCGTTTCTTCGAACATCTTCATTTCGGAGTTCAGCGCTCCGCCAAGCACCATTGTCTTGTCATGAAGACCACCGGTGACGCTGGCAAGTTTAGCCACAAAAGCCTCAACTTTATGGATAACTTCGCCACTCATGTTCCCTAGAGCTTTTCCAGCCTGGTCAAGGTTGGTAAAGATCGTTCCCCCGCCGGTGGACTTGTTGCCGACTGTCTTCGGCTATTTCGCAAGAGGGCTTACGGCGGTTATCCACTTCTCGATCTCGTTGTCGACATTCTTAGGATCAGGAAGCTGTTTCCATGGCTCAACGATCTTGTCTATAGACCAACGAATCTTGTCGAACTCGGACGTGCAATCCGCGTCGCCTCCGTCACTGCCGGAGCCTAGAACTTCTCCACCTCCCTGACCGTCTATTCCCGGTCTTGCGATATCCCTATCGCTAGAGCCCACAAGAGGTATCGGAAAAGACACCACGTACCTATCGTCCATAATGGTGCAGTGAGATGTGATTCCGGAGTTTTCAGATATCATGTAGGCGTCGATAGCCGATCGCTTCAGATAACCGACCAGCTCCGGAACGTCTTCATAATCGTATTCTTTCTTTGGATCGTAAGCCATGATGGCGACCCTTCCATGGTTGTTGTTTGTTTACGTGATCCATATCGATATGCGTGACCCAACTTTTCGTTGGATAGGAACAACCTACCACTCACCCCAACGGCAATCAATGCCTTTTTTCGAAAGACTTTTGTTTAGCAAATTTTCGCCAACCTGCAGAACTAATCCAAGCAAGATTGCTACAATATAACATTCTTCAAATAACGCTTACGTATTCATTGGAGTAGTCTCGTTTAGGCATCCTTTCCATCTATGAGAATCATGCCTTCGGAAGCCGCTCCTCCGCGAGCCCTCTCATCATTTGGACACGGACGCCCCTGGGCGATCGGCAACGCGCTAAGCTAGGGAGACATCCACTATTTTCCCTTGCCGGCACTTCGCGGACGCGCCGATTCATCAGACATGAGCCACGGCCGTCACGCGTTCACTGCCGCGGGCGGGGCTGCCGGCAAACAGCTGAGGCGCGCTATCCGCAGCCGCACTGTCAGACCGCGAGCGTCACGCCCCTGCTTGAACAAGTCAGCAAGTTGCGCCGTCGGGAAATGCTTATCCTGCGGCCATTGCAGTCGGAAGTCAGTAGCGCGGCATCGACGGATCGACGTAAAGCCACCACTGTTTCAGGCCTCCCGCGACGTTGATCACCTCAACGCCCTCCGCGGCAAGGGCCTTCGCCGCCTGCATCGAGCGGACCCCGCCCAGGCAGTAGACGTAGACTGGGCCGTCGCGAAGCCTCTTCGCAGCGGCAGAAGGGTCGGCGAGGACGTCGGCGAGCGGAATGTGCGTCGACGGCCGGATCGCGCAAATCGCGCGTTCGTGGGATTCGCGCACATCGAGCATCTTCGCCCCCTGCGCGAGCCTGACCGCCACCTCCCTCACATTCGCCTCCGGCACATCCACATCATGCCCATTGGGCCGAGCCACACCCGGCTTTGGCGTGACCGTGCCCGGCCCAGGTTGAGCCCCGCCTGATTTAGGTTGAGCTGCACCTGATTTAGGTTGAGCTGCACGTGTCCGCGGCCGAGTCACGCCTGGTTCAGTCTGAGCCGCACCCGGTTTCGTTTGAAGCGCATCTGTTTCGGGCACGGCCGCACTCGGCTTAGATTGAGCCGTCCTCGGCTTTGACTCGGCCGCACCCTGCCTAGATCGAGCCGCATCCGATTCGGACCGAATCGCACCTCGGGATTGGGCCCTCCTAGACCTGGATTGGGCCGCACCCGGTTCCGAAGCACGCGCCTCCGAGGCATTCGTCTCAGGCACAGGCATCCTCGACGCACTTGGCCCAGGCACGCTCGGCTCCGAGATGCGCACCTGAGGTGAGCTCGAATCGACGTCGCCCGGTTCATGCGCGCGGGATCCCGTCGCGCCTGACTCGACTGGACGCGATTCGGTCGAGCCCAATTCGACCGGGTCCGATTTAGCCGGACCCGATTCGGACGCAGCCGCCTTTGCCGCGTCGCCCTGCTCCGAAACTCGCGCCTCCGGTGCATTCGTTTCGAAGACAAACGCCCCCGTTTCACCCGCCTGGGGAATCAACCCTTCAGAAGCGTCGAGCTCAGGCTTAGGCGCCTTTGACGCACCGGCTCCAGGCACCAGCGTCTCGGAGGGGTCAACCCCCGGCAGACCGGCCCCCTGCATGCTCGCTCCGGGAACCCACGTTTCGGAGGGATCAAATTCAGGCTCACGCACCCTCGGCGCACCAGCGCCCGGAACCCACGTCTCAGACGGATCAAATTCGGGCTCACGCTCCCTCGACGTGTTCGCCCAGGCCATGCCAGCTCCCGGCAACAACGTTTCGGAAGGATCAAATTCGGGCTCACGCACCTTCGGCAGGCTCGCTCCGGGCATGCCCGGCACCAAGGTTTCGGACGCGTCCAACTCTGACCCCTGCGGCCAATGCGCGCCAGGTTCGGCCAGGTGCGATCCAGGCGCATTTGATCCAAGCCCATTTGACCCAAACGCATTTGACCCGAGCCCGCCTCTTTCCGAGCGGCTCGGAACGCCGCATGCATTCATCAGGCGTTCTCCTTTCAGGGGCTCCGGCCTGTCAGGCCTGCCAACCAAGGAAATCGTTTCATATCGGTTGTTCAGGGCGTCTAGCGCCAGCACGGTTCCCAGAAGAGGTTTGCCGACGCCGGTTATGAGCTTGACGGCCTCGCCCGCCATGATCGAGCCGACCTGGCCGCACAAACTTCCAATCACGCCGGCCTCTCCGCAGCTCGACGTCGCCCCCGCGGGCGGCGGGCTCGGAAAAAGGTCGCGCAGGCACACGCCGGGCTCCTTGACGCCGAATTGCCGCGCGCGCCCGCCCGTCCAAAACACCGAAATCTGCGCCGAGTATCGAAGGATCGACCCCCACACTTCGGGAATCGACAATTCGGAGCATGCGGCGTCCACCGCGTAGCGGGTGAAGAAGTTGTCGCTTCCGTCCAACACCACATCGTAGCCGAACATCAGCTGGGCGGCATTTTCCTCCGTGAGCCGCTCGGGGTACACGATCACGTCGACGTCGGGGTTGAGCGCCTCAATTTTCATTGCTGCGGAAACCGCTTTGGGCGTCGCGATGGCAGTCGAATCGTGGATCACCTGCCGATGAAGGTTAGACAGGTCGACGACGTCGTCGTCGACGATCCCGATCGTCCCCACGCCGGCGGCGGCGAGGTACATAAGCGCGGGAGACCCGAGCCCGCCAGCGCCGACGACCAGCACGCGCGCCGCGGCCAAACGGGCCTGGCCGTCCTCGCCGTGGAGGAGAATCTGGCGCGAATACCGCGTGCGCTGGCGATTGTCGAGCACGCTCTCAGGCTCGACTGCGGGGCGAAGACTCATACCGCCATGGTACCGCTGAGCGTCGCAGCACGCCGATATTCGCAGCAGGCGGAGCCTCTGCCGGCGAGCCGACCTTGTGGCACATCGAGCCAACGTTGCGGCACGCCAAGCCAATCTCGGGGCACATCGAGCCAACGTTGCGGCAAGCCAATACTGATCGGGCATCGCCTTTACTGATCGGGCATCGCCTTGCGCGAGGCAATGGAGAAGAGCGGCGCGTCGCGCCGAAGGGCGTCGCAGAGGACGCGAGCAAGCACAGCCCACATCCGCGATGCGAAGCGGAATGCACGCATCGATTAAACTCGTGGCACATGAGGATCGCCGTCATAACAGTCTCCGACCGCACGTTTTCCGGGCAACGCAAGGACGTTTCCGGCCCGCTCGCCGTCCGGCTTCTCGCCGACTTCGGCGAGGTCGAGGGACCCACCGTGGTGCGCGACGGCGTCGAATCGGTGCAGGCGGCGATCCGCAAGGCGGTTGACTCGGGGGCGGACGCCATCCTCACCGTGGGCGGCACGGGAATCACCAGCCGCGATCTCACGCCGGAGGCGACCGAGCCGCTGCTCGCGCGCAGGCTCATCGGCGTCGAAGACCTTCTGCGGGACAATCCCCGAGTTCCCACCGCCGCCCTCTCCCGCGGGGTGGCTGGCGTCATCGAGGAGGACGGGCACCGGGTTTTCATCCTCAACGCGCCCGGATCGACGGGCGGCGTGCGCGACGCCGTCTCCGCCGTCGGTCCCCTTCTGGGGCACATCGTCAACCAGCTGGCGGACGGCGACCATCCCGCGCCGCACAAGGCCGCCACGATAGCCATCCAGAATCGAGGCCGCAGCGACGGCTCCGACGCCGAGGCGATCGTCGCCGGCGTCACCGCCGAGCCCATCGACATGGAGGCCCTCGCCGCCGCCGTTGACGATCCAAGCGCGGGCGCAATCGTCACGTTCTGCGGGCAGGTGCGCAATCACGACGACGCCCGGCCGGTGGTGTCCATCGATTACGAGGCGCACCCCGAAGCCGGAAACGTCGTTCGAAAGATCGCCGCCGACGTCGCCGCCGGAAGCGGGGCGTGCAAGATCGCGGTGCTCCACCGCACAGGAGGTCTGCGCGTGGGCGAGATCGCGCTGGGAGCAGCGGTTTCAGCCTCCCACCGGAAAGAGGCGCTGCGCGTCCTCGAGGCCGTCATCGAGCGGGTCAAGCTCCGCCTGCCCATATGGAAACGGCAGGAATTCGCCGACGGCTCGGCGGAGTGGACCGGCCAGGCTTAATCCGCGGCTCGGCGGAACGGTCCGGCCAAGCCTAGTCGACGGCGCGGCGGGATCGACCCGGCGAGGAACCTCGCCGAGCAGGGCTGGGTCCACTGGAACCCCCGGCGCAGCGGGATCGACCTCGCCGAACAGTTTGCGAAATTCCGTGAGCGCGCCAGGCCGACGGCTCGGCTCATCCGCCGGCGAACGGCGGGAGGACGTCCGCCCTGACGGCGCCGGAAGGCAAAAGCGCGGCGTCGTCGGCGTGGGCGCCGTCGATCAGAAGCGCGCTGACGGCGAGCTGCCTGGCGAAGCCGGCCCCTCGTGCGGCGATCAGGGCCGCACGCAGATCCCCGACGGTTGCGCCCGCGGGCAGGCTGACGCTTTCCTCGGTCACGCCGGCGGCCTCTGCCACAGCGGCGAAGTATCGCAAGTTGACTGTCATTTCATCCTCCGATCGCGCTCATCGTGCGCGAAGGCTGCAAAAAACTCGGATCGTCCACGCCGTGTCCGGGCTGCTTGCCCCACATGGCCGCACGCCAAGCATCGGCGATTGTATCGTCATCGGCGCCCGCGCGCAGAAGCGAACGAAGGTCCGTTTCCTCCCGAGCGAAGAGGCAGGAGCGAACTTGGCCGTCCGCGGTCAGCCTCGTGCGGTCGCAGTCCCCGCAAAACGGGCGGGTGATCGACGCGATGACGCCCACCGTCCCGCCGGGGTGCTCGACGCCGTCGACCTTGCCGGGTGCGACGTCCCACAGTTCGGCGGGCGAGCTCGCCCTTTCCGTCCCCGGCCGCGCCACAAGCTCGAAAGCGCCTTCCAACCTGCTCAGGATCTCCTCGGCAGCAACCATCCCGGAACGCGTCCACTGCCCGCTGGGCCCAAGCGGCATCTGCTCGATGAAACGCAGTTCGTAGCCGCTCGCGAGCGCCTCCGCCACCAGCCTGACGGCCTGCGTATCGTTGACTCCCCTGACGAGCACCGCGTTGACCTTCACGGGGAGCAGGCCCGCCTCTGCCGCGGCACGGGCGCCGGCGACGGCGTCGTCGAAGCGGTCTCTGCGAGCGAGGGCGGCGTAAGTCTCCCGATCCGCGGCGTCCATGGAAACGTTGACCCTCGTCAAGCCCGCCTCTTTCAGCCCGCGCGCGCGGTGGCGCAGGCCGAGGGCGTTCGTCGTCAGCGAGGTTTCGACGGGAGTCCCGACGTCGGTGGAAAGAGCCGACGTCGCCGCCACAATCTCCTCCAGCCCCTTTCGCAGCAGAGGTTCGCCGCCGGTGAACCTCACCTCGCGCACACCGAGCCTCTCGACGGCGATGCGCACGAGCCGCACCACCTCGACGTCGGTGAGAATGCGCTCGCCGGGAGCGGGCTGCACCCCCTCGGGGGGCATGCAGTAAGTGCAGCGAAGATTGCATTTGTCGGTGAGCGAGACACGCAGATCACGCGCGACGCGCCCGAATCGGTCGATGAGCTCCGGCACGCGCGGGCGATCCGCTGTGGCCGCACCGCTCGCCCTCAACCTGGGCAAACCGAGATGCACCACCGGATTCGCCCGTACGGGCGTCGGGACAGACGTGGTGTTCATGTATTCCTTTATGCCTTCGTGCGTCAGACGTGAGCGCACCGCAATCGTACACGGACATCGCTGCGGTTTCGTGCCTGCCACATTCAGTTGCCGCCAAATTCAGGCATCACTACATTCATTTATCTCATCTCGAAGACCTTGCGCTCACGACATCAAAAACCGTATGTACACTTCTTTTTGTTCGATAGTCCATAACTCTTTTCAGACGTTAACGCAAGACCCCTAAAAAGAAAGGCCGAGATTTTTGATCAGTTTTAAGCACTTAAGCACAGTACGTCACATCTTCAGACCCGAAACACAAACAGTCACGGAAGGAGTAAAACGCTCAGAGGCGGCTTCGCCAGAAGCACGCAACGCCATTACGCGACCGTAAAATAGCAAATAACAAGGATGACCTTCTCTAAGTTGACCGCAAGATTCAAGTGAAAAAGAGACCCTGGTGAACGGATCCACACTCATGTAAGCTCCAGATGCGAAGAGCATCGCAACCGGCATTTTTGTCACCGCTCTCGCACACTTAAAACAACCGAATAACCGAAGGAACATCAATGCACAACAATCGCGTTCCTCGGCGGACTCGTCGCTCGCTCGCCACCGCAACAGTTCTCACCGCGGCCGCCGCACTGGCCGCCGCGCCCCTGTTCAGCGCGTCGGCCTTCGCGGCTCACGAGTCTGCGCCGGGAAGCATCTCGCGACTCGAGCCAGCCAAGCCCGCCCAGCTCACAGGTTCGGCGGAATGGGGCCTGCGTCAGAGTTTCCGCAGCTACATCAAGACTGGTCCGACACACGGAAGCTGGGAGCTTCTCGACGGCGCGACCGGGGAATTCAACTTCCCGGTGGACGACGGACAGTCGATAACCGCCGAAACCCCCGGAACGATCACATTCAAGGGCGGTGTGCACTTCACCGGGCACGACGGCCAGCTCGACATCACGATCGCCAACCCGGTCGTGAAATTCACCGGCCCGGACACCGCCGATTTGCTCCTCAACGTCAAGAGCAAGGCGATGGGCGCCGCCGACGTCACCGACTACGGTCAGATCGAGTTCGCCAAGCTGAGCAACATCACGATTCAGCACGACGGCGAAAAGAAACTCACCGTGAAGGCTCCCAAGGTCGTCTTGACCGCGAAGGGCGCCCAGGGCTTTGCGAACTTCTACAAGGAGGGAACGGAGCTCGACCCCTTCAGTTTCGAAATCAACGAAACGGCCGCCCCTTCGCCTACGCCTACGCCGACGCCGAGCCCCACGGACCCGGCACCCAGCCCGACCGACCCGTCGCCCTCGCCGACACCGACACCGGACCCCTCGCCCAAGCCTCCGGCTGACAACAGCCAGAAGCCGATCGCGGATCCCTGCTTGGCCGATGATGCCTGCAACCTCTACTTCGCAGATCAGTTCCCGGCCTCCATCGCGAAGCTCGGCATGAAGATCCCTGCGGGCGGCGAGGTCATCGCGGGCGACTGGGACGGCGACGGCGTTTCGACCGTCGCGATCCGCAACGGCGAGAATTACACCTTCTACGATTCCAACCGGTCTGACGCGAAGACCACCACTGCGACCTTCCCCGGAACGGGATCGGGTCAGGTGCTCGTGGCTGACTTCAACGGCGACAAGAAGGACGACATCGCCGTCAAGAACGGCAACGTCTTCTCGATCAAGTACAACGCCACCGCCTCGGGCGCGGCCGACGCCGCCGTTCCCTACGGCAAGGCTGAGGATTACGGCCTCGCGGGCGACTGGGACGGCGACGGCAAGGCCACCCTCGGCGTCCGCCGCGGGTACACCAACCTCCTTCGAGACACCCTGACGGGCGGCGAGGCCGATCGCACCTTCGCCTACGGGCGCAACGACGACGTCGCATACGTCGGCGATTGGAACGGCGACGGCAAGGACACCGTGTCCGTCCGCCGCGGTGCGATCTTGTTCGTGAAGAACGCCCTCTCCGGAGGCGACGCGGACACGTCCTTCACCTACGGGCGGGCCAGTGACAAGCTTGTCGTGGGCGACTGGACCGGCACGGGCAAGGACACCGTGGCCGTCGTGCGCGAGCAAGCAAAGGGCGGCCTTGGCTGAGTGCTACTGAGCGACGCCTCGTTGCGGGGCGGGTGCGGCGTCGCCTGACGGCACGCTGCGCTCGCCCCGCGGCATGTCGGATGCTGCCCGACGGCGGGCCGGCCTAGGGCGCGGACGGCCTCAAACATGTGTCGTCCGCGCCAGACGCGTGCAGGCCTGTCCCTCGCGCAGGCGCGTCCGCCCAGTCAGAAGGCAAGGCCAGCAGCGGCGGTTGAGTCGCGAACTCATCCGCCGCCGCTGGCCTTTTGGTTCTCTTCAGTTCTATCGGCTGTCGCTGTCTCCAGTCGCTCCCTTATCTGCGCTCGCAGGCGACGCCGTCGTTGTCCCTATCCAAACCCGGCCGATACCCGGGTTGGCCTCTGTAAAGGGGCGCCGCCCCCGCGGCCCGCGCCGCTGCGCAGTTCGGGTAATACGCCGACCCGCCCGACGAGCGACCCGTCCCGTACCCGGATCCGCCAGACGAATTGGAGCCGCCAGACGCACCCGAGGCGCCCGATGCTCCCGCGCCGCCGCTCGAGGCCCCAGAATCGCCTGCCGTCCCCGAACCGCCGAGAGTCTGCGTCACCGCGGACGACCGCTGGGAATTCTGGGATGCCTGCTTCGCATTGTCCAACTGAGACTTGCAAGAGTCCCGCTCGCTCGTCAGGGTCGAAACCTGCGTGGAGAGCTCGGAAACGCGCTTCGAGTCGGATTTCTGCGCCTCAACCTCCTGCTCCAACGTCGATTTTTCATTGCGAAGATCTTTCAACTCTTGCCGAGCCGAGTTCAGATCCTTTTCAACGGCCGCAGAACGGGTTTGGAGCTGTCGGAACTGCGGCGAATCGGTGACGTCGCCCTGGGAATGAATCCCATACCCGAATAGCAATCCCAACGCCACGAGTCCGCCGCGCGCGGCCCAGCGCTTCGCCGTCTGGCGGGACCCCGAATCCGCCGCTCCGAGCTCTTGCGGGGGAATGCCTGCTTGGTTAAACTCGCCGGTTTGCCCCGGTGCCGGGGCTTGCCTAAACGCGCCGGCGCCGCCCGCCGCCGGAAAGCCTCCGGCCGCCTCCCAGGCACCGTAGGGGGAAGAATTGTATTGACCTTCGGTCATGATGCTGCCTCCATCGTCTTAAGTCGCTTCAACGCCGTAGCGACCACCACGCATTGCGATCCGTGGTAAGCCGGATCGCAGAGGAATTCTACCAGCTCGAAAGCTATTGACCTGTGGGAAACGCCCTGGTTCCGACTGAAACGATACGCTCACCCAACTCGGGGCGATCCGCCTGACGGTGCCAGCGGCTCGCCTTGCCTCTGTCTCTTGAGCGCCGCTTGTCGGTAGAATCAAAAGCAGACACCGTCTTCCACCCGGCGAAAGGAGCAACAGCATGATCAACGACGAGCTCGCAGTCCTTGCCCTCGCGTATGGAATCACAGGTTTGACTCCAGCCAAAGTTCGCGCCGCACTCGACAACGCCGACGACGCCTTGTCGGCCCTCAAAGATGCCTTGTCGGGGATAGGAGCAATGGCCCCCGGCGAAGTCGAAACTGAGTTGGCAGCCGCTGAGAAACGCGCGGCGAAATGGGAGTCGTTGGACATGCAGGTTCTCACCTGCCTCTCGTCGAACTATCCCGTCCAGCTACTTGACGTCTACGATTACCCTCCCGTTATTTTTACTCAAGGAACCCTTCCCGCGTTCGGGAAAGAATCTGGCTTCGCAGTCGTCGGCTCGCGCGCGGCGTCGCTGCAAGAGCTCGCCCAGGCTCGAGACATCGCTTTCGCTGTGGTCCAATCCGGCTACAGCGTTATTTCCGGTTTGGCCGCGGGAATTGACACAGCCGCCCACCAGGCTGCCCTCGAGTGTGGAGGCAGAACAGTCGCCGTTGTCGGGACGGGTCTCGAACAAGCTTATCCGCGCCACAATGCTGATCTTCATCGCGATATCGTTGCTTCTGGCGGCTTGGTCCTCTCACAATTCGCGCCGGGAACGCCGATCAAGCGCCACTCTTTTCCTATGCGTAACGCGACGATGTCCGCATATGCCCTTGGCACGATCGTCGTTTCAGCCGGTGAGAAATCAGGGACTCGACACCAAGTCCAAGCCGCCCTGAAACATGGACGGCCAGTTGTGCTTTGCCCCCAAGTTGTCGAGTCGACTACGTGGGGGCGAGCCTTAGCTGCTGATCCTCTTGCGAGCGTGAGCGTCGCGCACACTCCCGACGACGTCATAGATTGCCTCAACACCGCGCTGACATTACCGTCTGACTATTTCCCCGATGTCCAGCTCGCGCTTATCTGACGTCGAGCAAGGCCTTCTTCGGCGCATCGCATTTACAACGCGCAATGTCCGCGAGGATATCGAGGAAGGAACCCTCGTCTCAATGGTTCATCTGTGCAGGTTGTGCTCGGCCCCAATAGATTCGAAATACTATTATTGTTTTCGTTGTAAACAGGCCACCACATACAGATCTATCGTCGAAGGGGTTGTTCCACTCGCATTCGCACCGAAAGACGAACAATTTTACCGAGATCTCTTCAATTACAAAAGGCAACCTACAAACCAAACACAAGCTTTTCAACGCCTGGCGATCCTTACATTCTTCGGCTCACGTCACATTCCCTGCCTCGAGTACGTCTATGGTCCGATCGACGCGCTGGGAATAATTCCTTCCACCCAGGGACGGTCAAAAGAGCTATTGCGGATGCTCGCAAACACTCTCTATCGCGGGATCCCTCAACTCGACATTCAGTATGTCGGATCCGATACCGGGAAGAGAAGACAACCTGCAATCGGAGATTTTCAAGTGCGGTCGGACATCCAGGGGCAGAGAATTCTTCTTTTCGACGACTCGTGGGTCAGCGGAGCCGCAGTCCTCTCTGCCGCAAGTGACCTTCATGCCGCAGGGGCTGCATACGTGGTCGCCGTCGTCTTAGGGAGAGTCCTAGACCCCACGTGGGGACCAAACCAGATCTACTTTAAGGAATGGCAGAAATCGGGCATCTCGCACACTTACAACCCAAACGTTTGTCCGGTGACGAAGCGTCCGATATGCCCAATTGGACGGCTTTAACCAGCTGGTTGGCTTTAAGTGGCCACGCAGCACTTACGAAGTCAGAGTTCCAATCCGACCAAGGGTGAGAATGTTGGAGTTTTGACACGCAATAGATCTGCATCTTAAGACGCCGGAATTTCACCTGTCCATGAATCAGGTGTCTCATCTGGCCAAATCCATTTTACTGTCAAGCTTCGATCAAAACCACTGGTTGCGCTGCGGCTATATATAAAAGACTTCTGAGAAGATCCATCAATCGGTGTTGGGAATTCCGATGCCGTGAGATCGTCCTTCTGTTTCATGCTGATGTCCACACTATCCATCCGCTCTCCCGACAAGTTCTTAAGGGCGTACCTAGATCCGCTTTGATACTCGATACACCAAGGCGGAGCCTTTTTCATTTTCCTCTCCTCATCTCGCTGCGCAAGCTCGGCAATCTTCTCAGTCGCATCGGCTGAACGCGTCGCCGCCAACGAGGCATTTTCTGCAGCCTCTAAAGCTCGATCTTCAGATTCCTTTGCCTCTTTTCGCGCCTTTCGAGCTTCCCACGCTTGCCAAGCACTAAAGGCAGCCGCGATGATCGCCGTCCCAGTTCCGATCCATGTCTCTGCGCTCACATATTAGATGATATGTCCGTTTGAAAACGTGCTGCAATAAAATGCGCAAGGACTGAAAAGTATCATTTAACTTTGTAGTGGTCATTTTTGGAACTAACAATGTGTGAAGATAACTTTCTTGTCAGTCTCATGAGTGAAGATGGTTTCCTTGTCAGGGTAAGGAGCGAAGGTATCTTTTGGCAGATTCCGCTGCCTCGCAGACAATCCCCGCAAAATCACGGCCGTCGTCGAACTGCATGGCGGACTCTGAGGCCCTTTACCCCCGCACCGCCTCGATGAGCTTGAGGATCATCTGCGGGCCGCCCGAGTGGAGGCCGTCGTGGTGGAACGTGTCGGAAACCAGTGTGCGGAAGCCGGCAAGGCGCGCCGTCTCCATCGAGATCGAGTAGGGCACGAACATGTCCCGTTTGTATACCCAGGCAGCCGCGGGAACCCTTCTCGCAGCGGTTGCGTCGCGTCCCACGGCGGCCTCGTGCGCCGCAGAGCCCCCGCGCCCGGCTCGAACCCCGCGCTCCGCGGCGCCCCCGTTCGCCGCGAGGGCCTCGGCGTCATAGAGTCGACGCAGCGAGGGGTCGGCGGCCAGGGCGTCGGCCGCGTCGGCGATGGGCGCGAGCGCCGGATCCTCGCGCATCTGCCAGGGATACATGTGCTCGCCGGTGAAGCGGAAGCCGCGGCCCTCGGCCTCCAGCTCCGATTCGGCTGCGGCCCCGGCGGCGACGTCGGGCAGGCGAAATTGCGGGAACTCGCCGCGGATGCGGTCGGCGCTCCAAGCCGTGGCGCCGGTGGAGGCCTGGGCGTAGATCGCCTCGTGCATCACGCCGTACAGCGGCGCGGGCGCGAGCGAGACCTGCGCCCCTATCCGATCGAGAAACTGCGGGCGCAGCCGACGCGCTCCCCGCACGGTCCAAAACGGGTCCTCGAGCAGGAAATGCAGCTGCTCCAGCCCGTAGGAGCGGCCGAGGCAGATGCCAATCTGGCGGAATCGGCCGGGCGTGAGCCGCTCGCCGGTCGGCAGGCGCTCCTCGACGTCGGCAAGGTGCTTGGCCACGCTCCACGCGACCGACTCGTCGCCGGGATACCGGTCGAAAAATTCGCGGTTGCGCACATCGGTTTGGGCGTAGGTCAGCCGATAGACGTCGTCGGCACGCCCGTCGACCGATGGAAGCCCGGCGGTGACGAACGCCTCGGACAGGCCTTGCGGCGCTTGGGAAAGGCAGGCGGTGACGACGAAGCCTCCGAAGCTCTGGCCGAGCACCGACCAAGGGTCGCCCCCGAAGGCGAGGCGGAGGTCCTCGGCGTCGGCGGCTATGGAATCCTGGCGGAAACAGGAAATGAAGGCGGCTTGCACGGGGGTCGGCCCGACGGCGGAAACGGCCTGTGCCTCAATGGGATGCGAGCGGCCGGTGCCTCGCTCGTCGAGAAGGACCACGCGGTAGTGGTTGAGCGCGGTGTCGAGCCACGAACCGATCGGCGCCATTCTGGGGCCGCCGAATCCCGGCCCTCCCTGAAAATAGACGAGCCGCGGCAGTTTCTCGTTGCCGTGCCTCACGTATTCGCGTGCGAAAAGCTCGATTTTCTCCGGGATTGCCGCCACTTCGTCCGCGGCAAAACGGGACAAGGCCCCGAAGCGATCGAGCGGAACCGAAAGCGAGTGCTCGATCATTGTGTGCCCCGGCAGGCTGAACGTCGCGTCGTACATGGCCCGAGTCTAATCCGCTCACCTGTGAACATCGCATCATTTCGTCTGAAAACGGACGGCTTAAACGGCAATCGTTTTCGGGCTAAGAGGGCCGAACGTGTCGATGTGACAACACTGGAACACCAGGATCGTTGAAAAGCTGAGCATGCCGCACGGCAAGGGTTTGCGCACCGGCGATCATCGAAGACGACGCAGGCAGCCGCCGGGGCGAGGCCGGTAACCAACGGGCGACACCGGCAACCGACGGGGCGAACATGGACCGCAGCCGGAAAGGCTGGGAGCGTGATCGCGACGCCGACGACCACCGGGGCGAGGCCGGCAACCACCGAGGCTAGACAGGCAACCACCAAGGCAACACCGGCAGCCACCGGGGCGAACAGCCTCGCGGTGCGGTTTGCCGCACAAGGCATTATCATAGAGGCGTTTGTTTTCCGACGTCGCAGTGCGGGTTGTCCCAAGGAAGCGCGGGGGTGCCAAAGAGCGGTGCAGGCGTCCTGAATGAAGGCGGTTCCTATGGCAATGCCGAGTCCCAGCTACACCGTTACCCTTCGCGTGAGCGTTCCCGCCCACCCGCGGGCCACGCAACACCTCGTCGAGGCGGTCGCGGACGCCGGAGGCCTCGTGACCGGAATCGACACGGTCGAGTCGCTGGAGAAGCATCTGATCGTCTCGGTCACCTGCGACTGCGTCAACACCGCCCACGTCCAGGAGGTTCGGGGCAACATCGAGATGATGGTCGGAACCGTCGTCGAAGAGGTCTCCGACGCCACAATGCAGGCGCACATCGACGGCAAGATCTCGGTGGAGCTGAAGAATCCCCTTCGCACCCGGCAGGACCTCGCCCGCGTCTACACGCCCGGCGTCGCGCGCGTGTGCAAGGCGATCCACAAGAACACCGCCGAGGCGCGGCGCCTGACCGTCAAGGGAAACGCCGTCGCGGTGGTCACCGACGGAACCGCCGTCCTCGGCCTCGGCGACATCGGCCCCGAGGCGGCCTTGCCTGTCATGGAGGGCAAGGCGGCCCTGTTCAAGCGATTCGGCGACGTCGACGCATGGCCCGTGTGCCTCGACACCAAGGACACCGAGGAGATCATCTCCATCGTCAAGGCCATCGCCCCGGTCTACGGCGGGATCAACCTGGAAGACATCTCGGCGCCCCGGTGCTTCGAAATCGAGGAGCGCCTGCGCGAAGAGCTCGACATCCCGGTGTTCCACGACGATCAGCACGGAACCGCGATCGTCACCCTCTCGGCGCTCATCAACGCCCTCAAGCTCGTCGGCAAGCGCATCGAAGACGCACGGATCGTCGTCTCCGGCGTCGGCGCCGCGGGCTCGGCGATCATCCGCCTCCTCATGCTCCACGGGGCGACCGACGTCATCGGCTGCGGCCGCAACGGCGCCCTCGGCCCCTTCCGCGAAGAGGCCAACCCCCACCGCAATTGGCTGGCGCAGAACACCAACCCCCGCGGCTTCCAAGGATCGCTCAAGGAGGCGCTCGCCGGCGCGGACGTGCTCATCGGCGTCTCCTCCGGCAACATTCTCACCGGGGACGACATCGCCACGATGGCCGACGACGCGATCGTCTTCGCCATGGCCAACCCGACGCCGGAAGTCGACCCCATCGCCGCGGGCCGCCACGCCGCCATCGTCGCCACCGGCCGCTCCGACTTTCCCAATCAGATCAACAACGTCCTCGTCTTCCCCGGCCTCTTCCGGGGAATGCTCGACGCCGGCGCATCGAAGATCGACGACGAGATGCTCCGCCAGGCCGCCATCGCCGTGGCAGACGTCGTCAGCGACGAGGAACGCAACGCCAACTACATCATCCCCGGCGTGTTCGACCCGCGCGTCGTCGACAAGGTCGCCGACGCCGTGATCCGGTACGTCACGGGCAAGGAGCCGCGCCACAAGAAGAAGTCCAAGCGGGACAAGGCGGGCAACGCCAAGTAGCGGCCTGCCTTCGGCCTCGGCGAGACGCCTCGGCGAATTCGCCGAGGCCCGTCTCGCCGCCCGGGCGCCAGGCGCGGCCGACGCCAAGCGTTTCCACACAGTGGGTGCTTCAGCACATGGGCCACGCACCCCTTTCCCTCGCGAGTAAGGTACTGCTACCCTGACTTTAGCTATCTTTCATCGCGCCGGAAACGGCACTCGGCATCACAGGGAGAGAAGTATGACATCTCGCCTCTCGCGCGTTCTTGCAGCGCTTCTTCTCACGCTGACGACGTTCTTGTCAGCGTGCTCCTCGGACTCGAAAGACGCGACGTCGTCGGACGGGGCATCGAACTCCTCGGGAGCGGAATCGGGGACCTGGCCTCGGAAAATCAAGCACGAAAAAGGAGAGCTGACGCTCAAAAGCAAACCGAAGAGAATCGTCTCGACGTCGGTGACCCTCACAGGGACCCTTCTGGCGATCGACGCTCCGGTCAAGGCCTCGGCCGCCACGACCCCGTCGAACATAACCGACGACAAAGGCTTCTTCTCCCAGTGGTCCTCCATCGCCAAGAAAAAAGGCGTCGACGTCCTCTACCCCAACCTCAAATTCGACAAGGAGGCCCTCATTGCGGCCAATCCCGACCTCGTGGTCATCGCGAGCTCGGGAGCGGACAGCGCCATCGACCATTACAAGGAGATAGCCGCCCAGTACCCGACGATCGTCGTCGACTATTCGAAGCAAACGTGGCAAGAGCTGTCGAAGCAACTCGGGGAGGCCACCGGCCAGGAGGCCAACGCCAAGAAAGCGACCGCGGACTTCGACAAGTACGTCGCCGACGCCGCCAAAAAGATCAAGGCGCCCGAGGGCAACGCCGCTGTCGTTTCCTACAACGGCCCGGGCAAGGAGCAGGGCGTGGCCAAGAAGAGCGGGCCCCAAAGCAGGCTTTTGGAAAAGCTCGGCTTCAGGATCGTCGAGGCGCCCGCCGACCTCGAAGCGAGGAAGGACAAGCGCGGCGACTTTTCCTTTGTCACTCATGAGAACCTGACGAAAGCCGTCAATCCCCAGACCGTCTTCCTTCTGACGGGAGACCAGAAGACCGAGTCCTCCTTCCTGGCCGACCCGGTGGTCGCCAACATGCCGGCGGTCAAATCAAAGCAGGTCTACGGGCTCGGCTCCACGTCGTTCAGGATCGACTATTACTCCGGCAAGCAAATGATCGACGCCGTCGTCAAGCGGCTCGGTGGCTGACGGGCGCGCTGTGGCCGAGGCCTTCGGGGCCGGCGGGGAAGGCAAATCCGCCGTCGGCCCCGAAGGCGGGCCGAACCCGCCGGGTGCGCGCGAATCCGACGATCTCCGCGCAGGCAGGGCCCGAGGTGCCCAGGCCTTCGGCCTGCTGCCTTGGGCGGCGCTGTCGACCGGCCTGCTCGTCGCGCTTGCGGCCGCAAGCATCGCGACAGGCTCGCGGCTCGTGCCGCTGCACGAGGTCTGGGACGCGCTTTTCGACTTCGACCCGAAGAACGACGCCCACTTGGTGGTGCGCGAACTGAGGCTTCCGCGCACATTCGCGGCGATCATGGCCGGCGCATGCCTGGGCCTGGCCGGGGCGCTCGCACAATCGCTGACGCGCAACCCTCTGGCCGAGCCGGGAACGCTCGGCATCAGCCAGGGCGCGGCTTCCGGGGTGATCGTCGGCCTGTTCTTCACGAGCGCTTCGCACGTGGCCGTCTACGTCTGGTTCGCTTTCATCGGCGCCGCGCTGACCGGGGCTCTGGTTCACAGGCTGGGGCGCGCCGAGACGGCCGGAACCAACCCGACGCGCCTCATCCTCGCGGGCGCCGCCCTGTCGATCGTGCTGTGGGCGCTCAACACGATTCTGCTCCTGACCCAGCCCGCCTGGGTGCAGCAGATCTACAGGAATTGGGCGCTCGGATCGCTGGCGGGACGCGGCTGGGACAACCTCCCCGTCCTCATCGCCTGCCTGGCCGCGGGGGCGGCAGCTTCCTTCGCGCTGGCGTCCTCGCTCAATGCGGCGACGCTGGGCGCGGACATGTCGAAGGCGCTGGGCGTCAAGCCCCGCACCACGTCGGCTTTGACGAACCTCGCAATCATCGTGCTCGCGGGAGGCGCGACGGCCGCTGCGGGCCCCGTCGTCTTCGTCGGGATGGCCTGCCCGCATGCGGCGCGGGCGCTGGCGGGAACGGACCACCGGCGCCTTCTCCCTTTCTCGGCGCTTCTCGGCGCAGCGGCGACGCTGGCCTCGGACACGCTGGGGCGGATCGTCGTCTATCCAGGGGAGGTCGGGGTGGGTGCGATGACGAGCATCATCGGAGCGCCCTTCTTCGTCTGGCTCGTTCGGCGCGGCAAGGTGTTGGGCCTGTGAGCGGGAATAGGGCGGACGTGAACGGAGAAGGAGCTGACGTGAGCGGAAAAGGAACGGGCCTGATCGGGAAGGAGGCGGACGTGAACGGGAAGGTTAGGCACGCGCCTATTTCGCGCGGCGGAAGGAAAGCCCGGGGCAAAATCAGGATCGCGGCGGGCCCCGTTCGCCTGGAGGCGACGAGGAGCGCCCTCGTCGTCGGCGCTGCGGCCGCGGCGCTTCTCGCGGCCGTCGGCCTCGTGCACATCGGCACGGGCAGCACGCCCATCGGGGCCGAGGAAATCGTCAAGGCCCTTCTCGGACACTCCGGCGACGAACAGACTGTGCGCATCGTCGAGACCGTCCGCCTCCCAAGATTCGTCGCCGCCTTGGCAGTAGGAGCCGCACTCGGGGCGGCCGGCGCGGTTTTCCAATCGGTCTCTCGCAACCCTTTGGGCTCACCCGACGTCATCGGCTTCACCACGGGGGCCGCGACGGGAGGCATCGTCAGCGTGGCGGTGCTCGCAGGCGAAGCCCGAGAAACGGCGTTTGCGGCGACTTGCGGCGGAATGGCGACCGCGACGGCCGTTTACCTGCTCGCGCGGCGCGCCGGGCACAGCACCGGATACCAACTGGTTCTCGTGGGCATCGGCGTCAGTTCTTTCTTGACGGCCGTCAACTCGCTCCTGCTCGCCTACGGCGACGCCGAGCAAACCGCCCTCGCGTCGATGTGGCTGTCCGGCTCGCTCAACGCACGCACATGGGAGCAGGCGCTTGTCGTCGCCGTCGCCGTCGTCCTCCTTGTGCCTGCGCTGTGCGGAATGTCGCGGCGCCTCGACATATTGGAGATGGGCGACGACCAGGCGACGCAGGCGGGGATCCGGCCCGAGCGCCTGAGGGTCGCCGCAATGCTCGCCGCGGTTGCCCTGACGTCGACCGCGGTGGCGGCCACCGGCCCCATCGCCTTCGTCGCTCTGGCCGCGCCGCAGGCCGTGGCAAGGCTGACCCGCAGCGGGCGCCTCCACATTTTCACGTCGGCGCTCATGGGCTCGACGATGCTCACGGCCGCCGACGTCGCCTCGATGCGCGTGCCCGTGGGCGTCGACGTGCCCGTCGGCCTGGCGACCGCGCTGATCGGCGGCGTGTATCTGCTGTGGCTCATCGCCCGGTCGCCGACGGTGTAGGCGGCAAAGGCAAGGACTGATCCAATCAAACCGACTCGACCAGACTGAGCCGAAAGCTTTCGCGGCTCTCGATCCGAAAGAGGAGAATGGACGGCGTCAAAAGAACGAAAGGCGGCGCGGGCAACCCGCTCGTCGGCCGCGGCCTGCACCTGGCCTACGGGAACACGACGGTCAGCAAAGAGCTCGACGTCGAAGTGCCCGCCCAATCCTTCACGGCCGTCATCGGGCCGAATGCGTGCGGAAAATCGACCCTTTTGCGCGCTCTGTCGCGCCTCCTCGAACCGCGCGAGGGCACGGTGCTGCTCGACGGAAGGGAAATCGCCTCCTACCCGGCGAAGAAGGTCGCGCGCAGGCTCGGCCTCCTTCCTCAAAGCTCAAACGCACCCCACGGCATCACGGTGCGCGACCTCGTCGCCCGCGGGCGGTTTCCCCACCAGTCGTTCTTCAGGCAGTGGTCGGCGAAGGACGACGCCGCCGTCGACGCCGCATTGGCTGCGACTCGGACGCTCGAGCTGGCCGACCGCGCGGTCGACAGCCTCTCCGGAGGCCAACGCCAACGCGCCTGGATCGCGCTCGTGCTGGCGCAGGAGACCCCTCTTCTCCTTCTCGACGAACCGACCACGTACCTGGACATCGCCCACCAGCTCGAGGTGCTCGACCTTTGCCGCAGCCTTCACGAATCCGGCGATTTCACGCTGGTTACGGTGCTCCACGACCTCAATCTCGCATTCCGCTACGCCACCCATCTCATCGTCATGAAAGAAGGGCGCATCGCAGCCACCGGCGCGCCGGCCGAAATCGTCACGGCGGAGCTCATCGACGAAATCTACGGAATCTCCTGCATGTGCATTCCCGACCCTCACACGGGGCTCCCGCTCGTCGTGCCGCTTGACGCCCGGCAAACCTGACCGCCGGCCGGCGGTCAGACGCGCGAGCCCGGCTGGGCAAACCGTCCGCAGCGCAAATCATCCGCCGCGCGAGCTGTCCGATCCCCTCCGCCGCGCGAGCCGTCCGCCGCCCGATCCCTCCGCCGCGCAGCCTATCGGCCGCGCAGACCAAACAAACGCGCAGCCCATCCGCCGCGCAGCCTATCGGCCGCGCAGACCAAACAAAGCAGACAATTCAAGGAAAGGTCAGAAATGCCTGACGCAAAAGGAAATGCCGACCATAACGACAACGACGCGCATGCTGGCAGCGGCCCCCACAAACCGCGCGAAGGCCGCGAGCGCCACGAGAAGCATGAGCGCCACGAGCACTCCATAGCCACGGAGGGGCTGCCCGCCGCCATCGTCGTGGAAAAGGTCAGCGACGTCACCCGCTCGATGCGGAGAATACGTTTCGCAGGCCCGGCCGTGGCGGGCTATCTCAGCCGCCCCAGGGTCCCGAACGTCAAGTTGTTTTTCCCCGACGGCCCCGTGCTCGACCTGCCGAAATTCGGCGAGCGCGGGCGGTACGCCTATGCGCCGGGCCAGCGCGAAAGGGTCAGAACGTACACGGTCCGCGCCTACAACGTGGAGGAATCCTGGATGGACGTCGACTTCGTGCGACACGGCGCGGGCTTGGCCTCCTCCTGGGCGGAGTCCGCCCGTCCGGGAGACGTCATCGGCGCCGTCGGCGGGGGCGGCAGGCTCCCTCGGGCCTGCGACTGGATTCTCCTCATGGCCGACGACACGGGAGTTCCAGCACTTGCCGCGATCCTGGAGACTCTGCCCGACGAGCAGCGGGGCGTTGCGCTCATCGAGGTCGACGCCGAGGCCGACGAGCAGCCGCTCGCGTGCCCGCCCGGCGTGGCCGTGCGGTGGCTGCACCGGCGAGGAGCGGATCCGGCGGCGTCGCGCCTGCTGACGGAGGCCGGGAAGGATCTCGAGCTCCCGCCGGACCTCAACGGCGTTTTCGCCTGGGTTTCGGCCGAGTCCCACGTGGTCCGCGACATGCGCAAAGACCTGCGCGATCGGGGAGTGCCGCGGCGAAACCAGCTCATCATAGGGTATTGGCACGCGGGCAGGGCGGAATCGGAGTATTCGTCGGAGTCGAACCATGATCGGGTGACCGACGAGTCCATGATCGCCATACCGGAAGCCTCGGCGCTGACCGCCGACTCCCTCAGACGCGCAATGCGCGGCGCAGACTGAAAGCACGGCGCGGATTGGATCGATAGAAACGCAAATCGCAGTCCACGAAGACGCCGTTCAATCCCGCTCGCTCCCAGCAAATCGCCTGTTCAATAAAAGCTCGCGGCAGACAATGAACGGAAATACAATGGGCATTATTTCCCATGCTCACATGTAAATAGCATGATAGAGTCTATGGCATTCCGGTTACGCACCAGAAAGGATTGGGCGATGATCACGTTTCAGGACGTTTTGACATGGAAGAGCGGCGGTTTGCGGGCCTTTCGCTCGGTGCTTGCAAAAGACGCCCGCGATCTCGAGCAGGTCCATGACGAGTCACAACGTTTGTTCACCGACAAGTTCCTCGGCGCATGCGCAGAAGCAGAAGCCAGAACGCGCCGGGCCCTGGTCGACGACGTCGGCGACGTATACAAACAACTCGAGAGGGCCGCTCACGATTTCCTGGCAGCGGCCGAAGCGGTCGACGAAGTGGCCGGGAAGGCCAAGGACCTCAAACGGCGCGCAGATGCCGATGGCTGCAACATCAGCGACGAAGGAAGGGTCTTCATTCCCGACGACCGAGTTCCAGAAGAGAAAGTCAACGAGACGCTTGAGGGGGAACTGATCATGCGCGAGGCCGACGCGATCCTCAACGCGTTGGGCTTGGCGTACAAGGTCGTCGAAGACCTATTGGAGAGGGCAAAGGAGGCGAGCAGGGCGATTCTTTCGCACGGCGTGGCCAAGCCGGATCCGTCGTGGAATGTCGAGGAGGTCAACGACCGGTGGACCTCCCTCTCGCCCGAGGAGCAGCAGCAAATCGAGGTCATGCACCCCGATTGGGTCGGCAACCTCGGCGGCGTGCCCTTCGCCGTGCGCGACCGAGCCAACCGCCGCCGCATCGACCCCATGCTCTCCGAACTGAATGCTCGTATAGCGAAGGCACAGAGCAATCTAGCCTACATGGAGGAACACGGCAGTTCTTCGATCGAGGGAACCAGCTGGGACGAAGAGAAACAAAAACTTAGGATCCTCAAAGAGAAGCACCGCGACTTGCTGTCAGTCAAACGTAAGTTCGGCGGAGCGCCGGACGGGACGCATTCTTTGGTCAGCCTGGACGCATTCAAGGGCGACCACCTGTGGGCGGCTGTCGGCTCGGGCGACATCGACAATGCCGACCACGTCGCGGTCCACACACCGGGAATGACAGCCACCGTCGAATCCCACCTCATGGGCAAGGGCAAAGGCTGGGGATCGGGCGTCTCCGGCGTCGACAACGTCCTCGCTGAAGGCAAAGCGCAACTAGAATCAACCGGACGCGACGAGAAGGTTGCCGGCATCACCGTCCTCAATTACGACGCTCCGCGCTGGGGAGAGATCGCAACGCCGAATCACTCGGTTGCCGGCAACCATCAGGTCGAGGTTGGCGGAAAGTCGGGGGCGGACATGCTCTACGCCGTCCAGGCCACTCATTCGGGCGACCCCCACCTGGTCGCCTCGGGCCATTCCTACGGGTCGTCGGCGACCGGCTGGGCGCTGCAGCACTCGACGGTCGCAGACGACGCCATGTTCTCCGGCTCTCCGGGGGTGACGACGATGAACAACAGGGACCTCAACATGCTTCCCGACCACACGGGCCTCGGCGAAGCCGCATGGGACGGAGTCGCCGATCTAGGCAGATTCGGCGGCGATCCGTCTTACAGCAAAGAATTCACCCACTGGAGCTGCGACGACTGGACTGCTCCGGACGGCACAGAATACGAGTACTCGGAAGGCCATTCCGAGTACATGAACAAGGGATACACATCCACCTACAACCAGGCAAGCATCCTCATCGGTGACGGCGTGGCCGTCAAAGACGATTGAGGCGCCGACGGGGATAACCGAGGAAGCGCCAATGTCAAAGAAACCACGCAAGATTTCATCCCTTCTGACAATTTTAGGAGTCATCATGACAGCATGCGGGGCAACGCCCGAACCAGGCCACGGCGAGGGCGAAGAGACCGTTTCGCCCACCCGGGCCATCCCCCTCGTCGATGCACGACGCAACGCAATCCAACTCGAGCTCAGGATCCAGAACCTTCTCACGCGAGAATACGGAGTCGGCGTTTGGCAACCTATCGACAAGCGTCCCCAGGTTAGAACTTCATCCACGGTCAAGTGCCTTGATGACCAAGTCACCGAGACATGGCGTTTTGCAACCGCCGGCCCAATTAAAGATTCCCAGTGGAAGGAGGCCGTCGAGCGCGTCTACAAGATCCTCAAACCCCTCGGATACGACAAGCCCGGGGTCAGGCAAATCCGCAACTCCCGCAGTAACGACCACGTCGCCGTCTTCAACCACCCCGGCATCGGCGGGCGCGTGGAGATCGGATACGACAAGGCCACCCTCGTCTCGGTCAACACGGGATGCGCCAAAGGCGAGACTTGGGAAGGCTGGCCCGACGGCACAGAAGTCCTCCCCGAACGCCTCCGCACAACAGGCCGCGCCCCCATCCACCTCGACCACGAAGTCTGGCCGGCAGGGACGCCAAGCGACAATTCCACAACGCCACCGTCACCCACAAGTAGCGGCCAAACAGCACCGTTCGGCGAGTACGCCACGCCATCAAGCAATCTCTCGCCAACCGGCAACAATGATACAGAGAAGAGCGCGGCAACCGGCGGTTCTGACTCAATCCATAATCGCCTGGCCTCCTCGCGCTTCCCTTACATTCCCTAAGCGGCTTTTCCCAACTATCCAATCAACGCACGCATCAGCATTTATCAAAACATGCATATTTCCCACAAAGGAGCACTGACTATGAAGGAAACCGCCATCAATCCGACGGCCGTCAAACAGGCAGGAGCGAAGGTGACCGACATGTCCGCGCGCATCCGCGCCATGTCGGGCGAAGCCCAAGCGCGAGCATCCAACGATCAGCTTACGGGGACCAACCTGGGCGCAGCCGCCGAACGTGCCGCCAATACCCTGGCCAAGACGCGCACGATTCTCACCAATCGCTTCGACCAGCATGCCGAAGCGCTGACCCAAGCGGCAAAAGCGCTCGAGGAACAAGACGCCAACTCGGCTCAAGGCTTCCGCAAAGCGAGAGCCGGCCGCTATGGCCACACCATCGAATAGAGGGCTGAAATGGCAACCAATCAGCAGCGCCCGGCCTAGCCCGTCGTTCGACGAACCGCAGGGACGCGGAACCGGCGGGCATTCGCCGAACGGCCGGGCTTTGCACGAAGGCGTCCTGCCCGGCTTTGAAACCCCTGGGACATTCGCCGAACGGCCGGGCTCCGCCAAAGAAGCCAGGCTCGGCCGAACCGCCGCTTCCGTTGAGGCCGAAAAGCCAAGAGAATAGAGACATGAGCATTCGAAACATCACCCTCAACAGCGGCCACACGATCCCCCAACTCGGCTTCGGCACATATAAGATCACGGGGGAGGACACGCAAAGGACGGTCGAGCACGCCCTCTCGATCGGCTACCGGCACATCGACACTGCGCAGATGTACGGAAACGAGGCGGAGGTCGGGGCGGCGATAGCGACGTCGTCCGTCCCCCGCGAGGAATTGTTCGTCACAACGAAACTCGACAACGGCAACCACGCCCCGGATCGCGCGCGCGAATCTTTCGCGGAATCCCTGACGAAGCTCGGCCTCGACTACGTCGACCTGTTCCTCATCCACTGGCCGCTGCCCAACCTCTACGGGACCGGGTATCTCGCCGCGTGGAAGACCATGGAGGAGTTCGTCGAGGACGGCCGCGCGCGCTCGATCGGCGTCTCGAACTTTGAGCGCGACCATCTGCAGCTGCTCATCGACGAGTCGGGCACGGTTCCCGCGGTCAACCAGATCGAGCTGCATCCGCTGTTCCAAAACCGCGAGGTGGCGCAGTTCTGCCGCGACAACGGAATCGCCGTCGAAGCGTGGGCGCCCCTCGTGCGCGGCGCGATAGCGGACAACCGGGTCGTCGCGAACATCGCCTCCGCACGCGGCTGCACGCCCGCTCAGGCGATTCTCGCCTGGCATTTCGCCAAGGGGCACATCGTTTTCCCCAAGTCCGTCACGCCTGCCCGGATAGCCGAGAACTTCGCTTCCGCCGACGTCGCCCTAACCCCCGGCGACGTCGAAGCGATCGACTCGCTCGACCGCGGCGAGGCCGGGCGCACCGGGTACCACCCCGAGACGATGGAGAGAGCCGCACGGTAATCTGCTAATAATAATCTGCTGACGGCGATAATCTATAGCCAAGGCATCGGTCGCCGCAAAGCGCGGTGTCGCGGGCATGTTCGCCTTGTGCACACCACATACACGCTTCTTAACGAAGGAATATCAATGTCCATTGTTTCTGCCGACCCCTCAGAGCTGGAAACGTTAAGGTCCCGCCTCATTGCGGACTCGAATAGTCTGTCCAAGATCGGCCTTCCCGACAGTCCGGACGCATCCTCGACAGGATCGGACGATCTGGCCTCGGCATGCGAAGATTTTCTGAGTAACGCGAAAAAACGAATCGCAGGGAGTCGTTCCTGGTGTGAAAAGACAGCCGAAGGCATCGACTTCACATCGCAACATATCGGCGAGACCGACGCCGACGCCGCCCACGATTTCTGCGATAAGTTCGGACCGGTAATGGGCCCTGTACTGCAATTAACCTTCAATTGGAGCTACGTATTCAACTGGGACCCCGACAAGTTTTAAGGATTCCATGGATATGAAATCAACTAGGTTGCACTCCGGCGGCAGGCCGTGCTTTGCGATTGACTGAGCTAATTCACGTTTCCCGTTCAATCCCGCCCAATACGACACACACGGTTCAAAGGAGGAAACATGCCCATCCCCTACTTTTCCCTTTTCATCGGCGAACTCCCGGGAAAGCCAGACCGTCTGTTTGCCACGGCGGCGAGACTTCGATCCAATGCCGGCGAAGCGGCAGACATACATTCTGACGTCCGCCGCTCCGACGGGTTCGCGCCCAATTGGAAAGGAAAATCTGCCGCCGCGTTCAACGTGTCCAAGAACGTGCAATCCGAAGATCTCGCCGTCCTGAGCGGCGGCCTGTCCGACGGCGCAGAGTCCCTCGAAGCTTTTGCCTGGATTTTAAGCGAACGGAAGAAAGCGGTCGCCGAACAGCGGGCCATCCTGAAGGACTACGACAGGCAGGTCAACGAGGCGCCTGACGCAGACAAAAAGAAGGTCTATGACGATTTGAAAGATTCCGCCAGCAGGATTCGCGCCGAATATCACAACACATTCAAGCAGACGGAGGAGGACGCGACCGTATGCGCGGCGGAAATGCGAAAGCACCTGCACATCGAACCGCTCAATCGAAACAACGGCACGTCGATTGGACGACGCACCGACCTGTCGGACGACGACATCAAAAGGATCAACGGGCAACTGGAAAACCCCGACCCGAACCTCGTCAATCAGGGAAGCATCGGAGACTGCTATTATCTCGCCTCCTTGGCCGCGATTATGCAGACAGACAAGGGCGACGAGTGGCTGCGCTCCTGCGTGAAGCCTCATTACGACGAAGCCGGCAGGCAAGACGGCTACCTTGTGACCGTCTACGACGATCCTCTTCACCCCGATTCGTCTGCTTCGCAAACAGTCCTGGTCACCGACGTCTACCAGAATGGAGTAAAGGGAAAAGACGGCGAGCCCAGCCTCGCTTCCATATTCGAGTCCGCGTACGGCCAGATCCACCCGGGCGGAACCGCCGGTTCCACTCCAAACGGACAGGGAATAGGCAGCGGACGGTCGACGGACGCCATGAAGGACATCACCGGAGAGGAAGCTAAGAGGATAGACCGGAACGAGGGTTTCATAGGCCTGTTTTCAGGTTACAGCGAGGAGCAACGCACGGAAATCGGAAACGCCGCGAAAGATCACCCGGTGGTGGCCGATACAAACGCTTCGCTTCCCGGTTTCGATAAGGACGGCAACGGGAAGGCAACCGTAACAATCAACGGCCAGCCGCAGACCATTAACATAGTCTCCAACCATTCTTACACTGTGGTATCCTCCGACAGCAATGGCGTCACCATGCGCAATCCCTGGGGATTGAACCAGACCGACGGAGAAGATGCTCCCGCTGAGTTCACGATGTCTTGGGAGGATTTCGAAAAGTACTACGGTGACGTCGCAATTGGAAACTACCCATCATGATCTCTCAACGACTGAAAGCGATTGCCGTCATTTGCTTGGCGGCGACAAGCTGCGCGCTCAATCCGGAGACAACTGGCCCCTCGACAAACCTCAAGAGCTCGTCGGCAGCTCCGACGCAACTCCCGACTCCTACACAACCTTCGACATCAACACAATCGTCGACTTCGTTACAACCGTCGACTTCCACGCAACCCTCGACAGGAGGCACCACAATGGCCTGCAACGGTTACATCATCAGCATTCAGGAATCAGCCCTTTTCCGGCCCGGCAAAAAGATGTCGCCGTCGTTTTCTGTGAACGGAGTGAGAGTCGATGACGACGGCGAAAAAGTCGCCACGATCAACGGCACCAATTTGCCGGCCAGCAAGCTGAGGGTCGGGGAATCTGTCACACAAAAGGACGCAGGGCGATTCACCCTCACGGGCATCACACCGGCCTCGGGCGAAGCCAAGTTTGGAGGCGGCGGCATCGCGCACTTCTGCTACGAGCCCGCCCCGGGTTTCGAACTCAGCCCGGGTGTGGCCGACGGAAACTAGGGAAGGCGACCGGCGGAGCGTGAGGAGCGCCAAGGACAGCGCCCCGCCTAACGTACTAGTATCGTACCGACGTCGCGGCAGATTGCCGCATGCCCGCTTTCGCGGGCCGCTAACTAAGGAGCATTATGGTCACGTACGCCTATGTCATTGCCGGGTCCGAAGCGACCGGCGGCGCCGGAATCCAGGTCGATCTCAAAACTTTCCACCAGCTGGGCGTCTATGGCATGGGAACCCTGACGTGCATCGTCTCCGTCGATCCGAAGAACGACTTCAACCATCGTTTCGTCCCGATCGCCCCCGAGCTCATACACGACCAGATCGAGGCCGCCCTCGGCATTCGGGACATCGACACGGTGAAGATCGGCATGCTCGGAACGCCGGAGACGATCGACGTCGTCGAGGAAGGGCTCAAAAGCCAGGAGTGGAAGAACGTGGTCCTCGACCCTGTGCTCATCTGCAAGGGCGGGGAGCTCGGCGCGTCCACCGACGAGGCCCTGAAAGCCAAGATCCTCCCGCTCGCCACGGTGGCCACGCCGAACTATTTCGAGGCGTGCACGCTGGCGGGGATGGAAAAGCTCGAGACGATTGAGGACATGACGGAGGCCGCACGCAGGATCAGCGCCCTCGGCCCGAAGCACGTGGTCGTCAAGGGCGGCGTGGACTTCCCCGGGCCGGACGCCGTCGACCTGCTCTGGGACGGCGAGAGGGCAACCGTGTTCGCCGAGCCGAAGATCGGCGAGTACAAGGTCTCCGGCGCGGGCTGCACGCTGGCGGCGGCCGTCACCGCCGAGCTCGCCAAGGGCGCCGCGATCGAGGACGCCGTCCGCGTCGCCAAGGACATGGTGACAGCGGCCATCAAGGGCCGGGTTCCCGCTCGCACGACCTACGACTGGGCGTGGCAGGGGGCCTACCGAGGCTGATTGACGCGCTGCTTCGGCGGCGCGGCTGAATCGTGCCGCCGCCCGCCGGGGCGGCCCGGCTGGACGGGCCCGTCGGGCGGCTATGTTCGACGGGGCGCGTGGAGTCGACCAAGCGCGAGGAGTCGACCGATTGCGGCGCTCCGCCGCGGCCCGGCAACGCCGACGTCGTCCTTCCGCCGTCAGTCGGCGATCTCCGCGAAACGCGAGAAATGCCCCTGGAACGCCAGTTCCACGATCCCCGTCGGGCCCGAGCGCTGCTTGCCGATGATGATGTCGGCCATGCCCTGCTTTTCCGTGTTCTCGTTGAACATGTCCTCGCGGTGGATGAGAAGCACGACGTCGGCGTCCTGCTCCAACGAACCCGACTCGCGAAGGTCCGCAACCTGCGGGCGCTTGTCGTTGCGCTTTTCCGAATCTCGATTGAGCTGGGCGACGGCGACGATCGGTATCTCAAGCTCCTTGGCCAAAAGCTTGATCGAACGGGAGAACTCGGAAACCTCCTGCTGGCGAGACTCCACCGACTTTCCGCCCGACGTCAGCAGCTGCAAATAGTCGATGACGATGAGCTGGATGTCGAACTGCTGCTTCATCCGGCGCGACTTGGCGCGAATCTCCCCCATTGTCATGTTCGGCGAATCGTCTACGATGAGGGGGGCCTGCGAGATCTTGTCGAGGGTTCGGGCGATCTCCTGCCAGTCCCGGCTCTCCAGCTCGCCCTTGATCATCCGGTCGAGGAACACGCGGGATTCGGCCGCGAGCAGCCGCATCGAGAGCTCAGTCCGGTTCATCTCCAACGAAAAATAGGCAGCGGCCTTGTTGTTGTGGACGGCGCACGAGCGGCAGATGTCCATAGCCAAGGTCGATTTGCCGCCGCCCGGACGCGCCGCGATGATGATCATCTGGCCCGCGCGCAGCCCGTTGAGCTTCGCGTCGAGCTCCGCAAAGCCCGTGGGCACGCCGTCCAGCCCGCCGTCGCGGTTCGCGTTGCGCTCCAGCTCCTCGTAAAGTTCGGGAACCACCTGTTCGAGGGTGACGTAATTCGTCGAATTGCGCTGCTCCGAAACCGCGAAAACCTCGGACTGCGCCAGATTGACAAGGCCCTCGACGTCCGCGCCGTCCGTCGTGTATCCGAGCTGAACGATTCGCGTCCCCACCTCCACAAGGGAGCGCAGCTGCGCCTGCTCGCGCACGATGCCCGCGTAGTATGCCGCGTTGGCGGCCGTCGGGACCGTCGCCACGAGCGTATGAAGATAGGGAAGGCCTCCGATGCGCTCCAGTTCGCCCTTCCTCTTCAGCTCGGCGCCGACGGTCACGGCGTCGGCGGGGTCGCCGCGTCCGAACAGCTCGACGACGACGTCGTACACGGAAGCGTGCGCCGGCCTGTAAAAGTCCGTGGCGCGGAGAATCTCGATGACGTCGGCGATGGCGTCCTTCGACAGCATCATGCCCCCCAAAACGGACATCTCCGCATCGATGTTCTGCGGCGGGACCCGCTCGAAAGACGAACCGCCCTGAGCCCCTTCGCTCACAATGCTCACATTGGCCTCGCTTATCGGTGATCGACACGGTGGACAGCCAGCGACGACGCGGGAATTGGCCGGTGATGGAATTGAGCTCGACAGCTCATGCCCGCCCTCGCTTTCGGCCATCCAAGGGTATCGCCCAGGCGTCCATCCACAAACTCGTATCACCCCCAGTTGTGGATAACTTGTGGAGACACGCCGCCGACTCTGTGGGCGGCGTGTGGACTCCGTGTGGATACCGCACGTCGAAAATCCACAGACTGCGGTGTTTCTGTCCACATCTGTGGACAACGTGGGTGAGAAGCCCTCGATTCCGTCCCCAAGTCTGTCCACAGGAGTGGATAGCGGCGACGACCGTCGGCGAGATATCCACGATGGTGAGACACGCCCTTACCTCAAGCTGCACTTGAAGTTACTGGCCTGCCTACCTCCGTGGGGTTAGTCTAGCCGGGTGACCTCACCCGACCGTGGACGGATCCTCGACCGCCAAATTCGTGCATACGCACTGCCTTCGCTCGCCACGCTGCTGGCCGAGCCTCTGCTGCTCGCCTCGGACACCGCGATGGTCGGGCACCTCGGCACGCTCCCGCTTGCGGGGCTGTCGCTTTCCTCGACGATCATGTCGACGATCGTGGGCCTGTGCATATTCCTCGCGTACGCGACGACGTCGGCCGCCGGAAAGCTCGTGGGAGCGGGCAGGCGCGGCGAGGCGGCCCGGCAGGGAATCGAGGGAATGTGGCTCGCCCTGGGCATCGGCTTGGGGTTGGCCCTCGTCCTCCTCGCCTTCGGAGAGCCGATCTTGAGGCTCTTCGGCCCGGACGCAGCGACCCTGGCGCAAGCCGAACGCTATCTTCGCGCATCCTCGCCCGGCCTTCCGGGGATGCTCCTCGTTCTCGCCGCGACGGGCACGCTTCGCGGTTTCGGAGACACGAAGCGGCCGATGTACGCCGCGACGGCCGGCGCTTTGGCGAACATCCCCGTCAACTACGCCCTCATCTATCCGCTCGGCTGGGGCGTCGCCGGCGCCGGCGCGGGAACGGCGATCGTCCAGACCGGAATGGGCCTGTGGATGGCCTGGCAGATATCGAGAATCGCCCGCAAAGAGGGTGCGTCGCTCATGCCCACCCGCGGCGGGATCGTTTCGGCGCTGGGCCAGGCAGGCCCGCTCATCGTCCGGACCCTGTGCCTGCGCGCGGTCATGCTGGCCGAGATCGCCGTGGCCACAGATCTGGGAGCCGAGTCTCTCGCGGCAAATCAGATCACGATGACGGTCTGGCACTTCGCCGCCTACGGGCTCGACTCTCTGGCGACCGCCGCGCAGATCCTCATCGCCACCGCCATGGGGGCGCCCGAAGGCCGCGCGGACGCCGTGCGCGAAGTCCTCAATCGCTGCCTGCGCTTCGGCGTCGTCACTGGGGCGGTTCTCGGCGCTGCGCTCGCCGCGGCGAGCTTTGCACTTCCATCGGCGATGGGCGCGGAAGCCGGAGTCGGCCGTTTGGCGACGCTCTCGCTCATCGTCGCCGCATGCTGCCTGCCCGTCGCCTCCGTCGCCTACATCCTCGACGGCGTCCTCATCGGCGCCCTCGACACACGGAGGCTCGCCTGGTTCATGCTTGCCTCGCTTGCGATCTTCGCCCCGGTCGCGTGGGCCCTCGGGCGGGCGCACGCCGCGTGGCCCGGAGTGCCGACGTCGCTCCTGTTCGCCGCCCTGTGGACGGCCTACGCGGGCCTTTTCATGGCGACCCGCGCGGTCACGATGCTGATCCGGGCGCGCAGCGGCAGGCCTTTCGAAAAGCCCTGACCGGCCCGACGGCGGCCGCATGCGCGCCCACGACCCCCGCCGTCGGACCAAGGGCCGCGGCCGGCCTCGGCCCTCCACGTCCTGAGCGACGGCACGCTCTGACTATCGTGCAAGCCGGCTTGCGCCTCAGCCCTCCGAATCCGGGGCGAGAACGCGGATGACCGTCGAATCGTCCATGGCCCCCTGGCCGCGCACGTACCCCATGAGGTAAAGCTGCTCGGCCGCCGCCGCCACGGGAACGGCCATGCCCGCGTCCTTTGCCGCGGACGTCACGATTCCCATGTCTTTGACGAAGATGTCCAAGCGCGAGGCGACGTCGGGGTCGCCTCCCTCGTAGGCCTCGATGGCGCGAGGCCCGCGATGGCCCAGCATGAACGACTCTGCGGCCCCGGACATCAGCGCTTCGAGCGCGGTGCGCTGATCGAGCCCAAGCTTGCCCGCGAGCGCGAGGGCCTCGCCCGCGGCCGCGATGTGCACGCCGCACAAGAGCTGGTTGACCGTCTTAAGCGCCTGGCCTTTGCCCGGCTCGTCGCCGACGAGAACCAGTTTGCCGGCCATCGCTTCGAGAACCTCGCGGGCCTTCTCGAAATCGCGCGGGAGGGCTCCACATGCCACGAGGAGGTCTCCTTCGCCCGCGCGAGTCGGCCCGCCGGAGACGGGGGCGTCCACCAGCCCTATCCCGTCCTTTTCCAGCCGGACGGCGACTGATTCGGCCGCCGCGATTCCCACCGTGGAGGTCAAAATGACGACGGCGCCCTTGGGAAGCGCCGCCACGATTCCCCCTGGGCCGTAGAGCAAGGCCTCGAGTTGGGCGGCGTTTCGCACCGCGACGAGGGCGACGTCGGCTCCTTCGACCGCCTCCGGCGTGTCGGCCGCGACCTTCAACCCGGCCTTTTCAGCCAGCTTGCGCCGTTCGTCCGAGACGTCGTAGGCGAGGACGTCGAAGTCGTTTGCGAGCCGCGTCGCCATGGGAAGCCCCATCGCCCCCAGGCCGAGCACCGCGATTTTGGTCATGTTCTCTCCTTTCGCATCCGCCGTTCGGGCGGATCCGCCGCATACTTGCGTCCTGTCCGATTTGTTGCGCGAGCCCGCAGGCCCGCTGCGCGAGTCGTGCTCGCGGCAAGGGCTTTGCCTGCCTGCTAAGCGAGTTCGTCGGCCGGCTGCGCGAGTTGGCCCTCCCGCCAAGCGAGTTTGTCGACGACGTCGGCTAGCGAGGATGCCGTGCCGACGTTGCCTGCGAAAACGATGTACGGGATTCCCGCGGCCGGGCCGTCCTGACCGGACCACAGCGAGACGATTCCCGGGAGCATCGGGCCCACGACCGTCGCGCGCCGAATGCCGAGGCCCTTGGACGCGACGTCGGAAGACGTGATGCCGCCCTTGGCGACGACGAAGCGGGGCGTCGCCCGCGCGAGGACGCCCTTGACCGCCTCGACGACCGCCGCCGAGACCTTCCGCGAAATCGCGAGCGAATCGTCCGCGTCTGCGCCCGTGACGAGGGTCCGCGAGGTGCGCACTGCCACGTCGCCCTCTTTCAGGCCGGCCGCCGCGGCGTCGATCAGCTCGGCCAGGTGCGGGCCTCGGGAGGAGGGATTGACGGCCTTCGCCACGTCGATCTCCAACTCGAGGGGGCGGCGGCGGGCCCTCAGCTCGGCCAGCTGGCGGGTGGTGAGGTCCACGTGCGAGCCGACGACGACGAGGCCGCCGACGGCGACCTCCCGGCCGGCCCGCGAGGCCTCGATCTCCTCGGGCGTGAGGGGGGCGTGAACCGCCTGCCCGACCCTCGCGCGGACGAAGGGCGGCCCCACCCTGTAAATGAAGCGCGAGCCGGCCCGCTCCGCTCGGATGAGCGCCAGGGCGAGCTGGCGCAGGTCTTCCTCCTCGACGGCGTCCACGACGATCGGCCGGGCGTCGCATGCCGAGGTCAGCAGGGCGACCGCGCCGTCAAGGTCGGTGCGCAGGGTCTCAATGTCGAGCACAAGCACGTCGGAGGCGGGCACGGCCCCGCCCGTTTTCTCCTCGACCCATTCGGCCAGGTTCGACGCCGCGTATCCGAAGGTCGCGTCGCGCGCGAACTCGGTCTCGCCCACGGGCCGGTAGCCTTCCCGCGGATCTCCGGCGTAGTGCGTGCCGTGGACGGTGATCCGCCCGGCGTCGCCGAAGGCGGGAACCACAACTATGCCGTCTGCGCGGGCGCCCGTCGCGGATCTCAGGCATTCGGCGATCGTGTTCGGCTCCAGCGGGAAATGTCCGCGCAAAGTCGAGTCTGAACGGGAGACGAAGGCGACGTCGGCGCCGCCCGCCTCAGCAGCTTCGAGCGCCGCGGCCACGGCCTCCCGATTGACGCGTTCGGCGTCCTCGGGGGCGAGCGAGCGCGAATTGACCATGACGTACACGGCCGGGGCGCCCGTTTCGAAGGCCCAGGCGAAATCGCCGACCTCCCAAGACGTCAAAACGGGAAGGCCCGCCACCGACTGGGTCCCGGTGGGGTCGTCGTCGAGGACCACGTACACGGGCCGCATCCCGCTCGCTTCTTGAGCCCGGACGACGTCGCCCGCCGAAACCGGGGGAACGGGCGGGAGGCTGCCGAGCAGCCGATCGCGTGATACGCGGGGCATCGTCACTCCTTCGTGTCGCATCGCCCTCCTGCGAGGGCTTCAGGTTAGCTTATCCCCCAATCGAGGCGGGCCGCAAAACACTTCGGCTTCATCCCGCGCCTTTGGACGCTCTGGGATCGGCTCAAACGGGGCGCCCGGCCGCCATTTTCATGGTTTCAACTCGGTACCACAGTTACGATATCAGCTCTCCTCAGCAAGAAATCTGAGACTCATACTCGTTTCGACCGCCTTTGCGTCTATCGGAGCATTCCGGGATTGGGCGCTTTGGGGACAAATTTACCATAGCTTTTTAGCCCGACATTTTGTGGCTTGTCAGCAGCCGGACCACAAGGGTAACTTGTAAAGACATAGTCAAACGGAGCCGGCGACGTCGGATCCGGACTTGCTTTTTCACAACACGGGTTGGCCTCGGCCGGTTCCAGCGACCCACGCCGACGTCGATCGCCCTCGAATAGACAGGCGTTCACGCAACGCCAGAGCTATGCAAACAGTTTCATTGTACGCACACGCGCCCGAGCGGCGCCCGCCGCTCTCGGGGTGAAAGTAGGTTATTTTGAGTAAACGACGCATACTCACACGCACCGCGGCCGCAGTTGCGTTCGTCATGACGATTCCCGTTGCGGTCTCGCACGCCGACAACGGCTCGAAAGGCGATTCCGCTGCGGACTCGTCGGCGGAGTCCAGCACCGTCAGCGTGACGGCCCCCATCGCCAAGGCCGACGGAACGAAGGTCGTGACCGCCCACACGGCGTCGCTTCAGGTTCGCAAGTCGACCCTCGCGAAGAGCAACACTCCAGCCAAGAGCATAAAGCAGCAACGATCCCAAGCCTACAAAACCGTTGAGGAGTACTGGACCCCCGAGCGAATGGCCAAGGCCAAGCCTGCGCCTGTTCTGGGCTCCGATTCCGCCAAGGCATCGGCCGAGAAGAACGTCGCCAAAGCCGAGCAGGCCCTCAAGAAAAGCGACAAGCTCGCCAATGACAAGCTTTCACGCGCCAACGGCAGAATTTTCTTTCGCGCAGACAACGGCGCGGACTACGCATGCACCGGTTCGGCGGTCAGCAGCCCGACGAAGAGAATCGTCGTCACTGCTGGGCACTGCGTCCACGGCGGCAAAGGCCGCAAGTGGCACACGAACTGGGTGTTCGTTCCCAGCTACGACAACAAGAACAGACCGTACGGCACCTTCCACGCCCAGTACATGCACACTCTTCGCGATTGGGCGAACAACGGAGACGACCAGACCAACACGGCTAACAAGTTCAAGGGGTACGCCTCCGACGTCGCTTTTGTGACAGTGAAGGACAATGAACAGGGCAGGCACCTCACGGACGTCGTCGGCGGGCACAAACTCGTGACTGGCGAAACCTCGAAGTTCAATGCCACCGTGTTCGGCTACCCCAGCAACTTGAACAACGGCGAAAGCCTGCAAATCTGCAATGGGAACACTTTCGCGTTGCGACACGGCGACAAGCTGAACGTCAACGGCATCAAAGACTGCAACTTCGGCCCCGGGTCCTCCGGCGGCCCGTGGCTGCAGAACTACAACGGCGTGACTGGAACCGGCGAGGTTCGCTCGGTCACCTCGTTCGTGGAGACCGAGGCGTCGGATCCGACGAAGTACATTGACAACGGCGGCCCGCACTTCGACAAGCGCGTCAAGGGCCTGTTCGACCTTGCCAACAACGACAAGTGACATGCACCCATGACAGGCGCAGTTCACCGGCTTCGTAAATGGGCGATTCTGCCGATCATCGCATTGCTTGCGGCATCGGGATGTTCGAAGGACCCTTCCTCAGACCCATCGGCCACGACGGGCCAGCCGTCCTCAACGGACCCGAGTTCGCCTCGGCCTTCCGGTTCGGCTCCCAGCGAGCCGGGTTCCGAAGGAACAGGAGGCGAAGGCCGGTCTGCCGACGCGTCGGGCTCCAGTTCGAGCTCGTCCGCGGATGGCTCTGAGTCGCCTGCGAACGGCTCAGAGCCATCCGCAGGCACTGACGACAAGTCTCGCAACGATCTGGCGGGCGAGCAGATCGCCCCGTGGTCAAGGTTCGAGCAGATCGCCCCCAACCGGTTGAGGTTCTACTTCGACTCGGGCACGGAAAGATGCTACGGGACTCGCGTCGCCGTCAAAGAAACAGACACAAGCGTGGAGGTCGCCACCATCGTCGGCAGGCTTCCCAACGCCCCGGGGGAATGCACTTTGGAGTTGCGCAAGGCCTCGGTGACGGTCAAGACCGACAAACCCATCGGCGAACGCAAAGTCAGCCACCTCGAGGGCATTCAACTCCATTGATCGACCGGGGCGGCGCCAAACGCGGAGCACGCCGAGAGCATTCGTTTGGACGCCGCCCCGTCAGACTTCCTCGCCGAGGAGGAACTCGGGCACAGTGCCACAGGATCTACGGCGTGCTCGCAGCAGACTTCCTCGCCGAGGAGGAATTCGGGTCGGGTCACGCGGCGCCCCGAAGGCACAATGCCCGTCGGCCTGACGGCACAATGGCCCGCTGGCCCGACGTCGCGCGGCCCAATCAGAAGGCATCTGGAAAGATTTCAGCCTGTCTCAGCGCTGAGTTCTGAGCGCACCGGCGCCTTGGCGGCGATTTCGGGGATAATCGCAGGCAATCGCCCACGGCTTCGCTTTTGAAAATTGCATTAATCGCATACAGCACGACGCTGCACGGGACCCGTTCACCCTGTTCACGGGGAAAAGCGATTGTTTCACAAGAAACGCCAAGGGCTTGCGAACGGCTGAAAACGAGCCTTGTGCGTCCGGGGATTCGATGAGGCAGGCGCCGGGCGGTGCAGTTCATCGAATCGCCCGGCGCGGCCTGTTGCAGGGAACAGTTACATCTTTCAGGGCGGCGCTTCGGGGCCTTCGGCGTTCGCCGTCGCGACAAGCATCCGTTTACTCGAAACGCACGCTCCCTTCGCCTGTGACCCTGAACGCCGCCTTCACCGTCGCGGCCGTCGAGCAGGCCGCCAACGCGAGGCAGAGGGCAAGAACCGCATAGAATCCGAGGGAGGGCAATCCCACGGTTCGCCTCCCCTCCGATGCGGCGAAGACGACCGCCCAGGCGGTGAAGGCGCCGGCCGCGAGGCACGCGAGGAAGACTCCGGCCACTGGGACGACCGCCTCGATCGAGACGACCTTTCGCAAAACCGCTCGGGGCATCCCGGTCAGGCGCATGAGGCCGAAGGCCCGCCGCCGCTGGATGACGGAGGAGATCGCAGAAACCGTGAGGGAGACGGCCGAGAGCAAGGCGGCAATCACAATTCCAACGTAGGCGATTGCAGCGAACTGGTTTTCAGGCGCCAGGGCGCCCTCCGCGGCAAGGTCGGCCCTGCTTGCCGGAGACGCGCTCAATGGGATTCCGCTGGCCATTGCGCGCGTGCGCACGCGTTCGATCGTCGCCGGCCTGCCGTCGGTGCGGACCAGAATCGCGCGGACGTCCGAGTGGGTTTGCACGTCACCCGGCGCTTCTTCGACGTCGAGCGGATCGTCGAGAAACACGGCGCCGATGTTCAACGCGACATACTCGGACCTTTGCGGGCCCGCCACGCCCAAGGCACGGGCCTGCGCCGACGGGAGAATCATCTTCTGATCGGCGGCCGTCGAGCGATCGTCCAAAGCGCCGACCTTGCCTGCCCCGCCGAGTCGCCCGACGGCCACGGCCCGCACACCCGGCGCGTTCACAAGATCTTCGCGCAGCGTCTCGACTGCTCGATCCTCGGTTTTCCCGGAGAATACTGCGACGACCGACATCGGGAGGCGATCGGGGCCGTCGGGAGCGGTTCGCACCCCGGCGGCCGCGGTGACGCCGACGGCGAAGACGGTCACCGTGTAAGCTGCCACCGCCATTCCCGAGACAGTGCGGAAAGAGGCTTTGGGGAAACGGGCGATTCTGTTGAAGGCAATGACCGTCGAGGCTTTGCCCGCCCGGCGCATTCCAACGCGGGCCAGCTGCCGCGTGACGAAGGGACCCGCCACGATCAGGCCGAGGGCGGTGAGAAGGAAGCCAATGACGAGAAGTGGCGTGGAAGGGCGCGCCCCGCCGCGGGCCGAGGCGGCGACGCAGCCCAGGCACCCGAGGCCGAAGGCGAGAGGGAGGAGAGCAGCCGCCCGAGGCGGGCGTTCGGCACGCTCGCGAGATTGACCGAGCGGACCGACGTCGGCGCGAAGCGTGCGCCGCCACGCGACGGCGGCGGCGAGCATGACCGTCACGACCGCGATTCCAGCGATCCAACCTGGGGGAACAAGAAGGTCGTCGTTGTAAAAGCGGCCCGCCCCGACCTTTATCCGGGCGGCCAAAGGGATGGCGGCGAAATACAGGGCGATTCCCGCCAACGCGCCGACTCCCGCAACCGCGCCGGTTTCCCAAGCGGCCACAGCCGCAACCCTCCGCGGCGTCGCCCCTATGAGGCGCAACGCGGCGAAGCGTTCGGCTCGCTGGGACGCGCCTAGGTCCGTGACGATGGCGATGAGGAGCAGCACCGGGATGAGCGTGGCGACTGCCCCTATGAGCGCTATCGCCTTGTACGGGCGGCCGGCGTAATCGACCCCGGCGAAGTCCTCGACGATCTTCGCGTCCAGTCCCGAAGCGGCGAGCTTCGGAACGGTCGTTCCGACGACGGCCGTGATCGCCTCCGGGCTTTCAAGCCCTTCTTTCGAAATCGTCCCGATTACTCGTCCGTAGCGTCCGCCGAGCTCGTCGGGCGAAGCGTCGATCATCTGCTTCAGGCGTGGGGAAACCACGGCCTGCCCAGGTCCGGGAAGCGCGCTCACTCCGGGAACCGCGAGCCCCGACTCGGCGACGCCCGCAACATACAGAATCGAATAGTGGCTTCCTCGCCAATGGTCGCTCATGACCGCGGCGGCCGCCCGCCCCGGGCCGAGCGCGCTGTCGTCCTCCAGCTCGACGTTCGACTTGACGACCGAACCCGTCGCAGCCCTTTCGCTGCGCGGCCCGAATCCGCTGTACGCCCCCACAAGCATGAGTAAAAGCGCGACGCCCACCGCGATTCCGGCGGCGATTCCAAGCAACCGGCGTCGGCCCGGACGATTGCCTGCGGCGACAAGCCGGGCAAGTGCGACGTCGCCCCTCTTTTTCGCCGCCTTCTTCGCGGGCCAGGCCATGTCCTTTGGATTCTCGGCCTTCGCTCGGGGCATCCGATGCGCGCGGCCCTCGCTATCCGACATTTCCGACGCCTTCCGCGTTTCCGACGCCGCCCCCGAAACTGACCGCCCCGTCGCGGACGATCGCCTCGCGGTCGGCATACGACGCGATTCGCGGGTCGTGGGTGACGATCACCATCGTCGTCCCCCTCGACCGCACGAGGTCGAGGAGCGAATCCATCGTCTTCTCCGCGGCAAGGGTGTCAAGGGATCCCGTCGGCTCATCGGCGAAAAGGACCGCGGGTTCGGTTACAAGGGCGCGGGCGACGGCGACGCGCTGGACCTGGCCGCCGGAGAGCTCGCCCGGTCTCTTGTCTCGATGGTCCGCCACATCGAGCTCCTCCAGGGCGTCGCGTGCCTTGACGAGGGCGCTTTTGCGCCGCCATCCGGCCAAGAGCAGAGGAATCGTCACGTTGTCAATGGCCGAAAGGTCGGAAAGGAGCTGACCGAATTGGAAGACGAAACCAAAGGACCGCAGCCGAAGATCCGACCTCTCCGCTTCGTCCAACCCCGCGATGTCGGCGCCCTCGTACTCGATGCTCCCCTCGTCCGGCGGAAACACTCCGGCCATCACGTGAAGAAGCGTCGATTTGCCCGAGCCCGAGGGTCCCGTGACGGCAAGGACCTCTCCGCGGCCGACGTCAAGGTCGATGCCGCGCAAAGCCTCCGTTTGACCGAAGGAATGCCTCACGCCGCGCACCCGGAACGCGAGCGCCGCATGGTCGGCCGTTTGCCCGCTCACGATCGCACGTCCTCGCGCAGCTCGTTCAGCCGCGAGGCCGTCAGATCGATCCACCGCAGATCGGCTTCGATGTGGAAGAGTGCGTGATCGGCCAGAAGGACCTCGGCGAGGCCGCCTTCCTTCTTGACTTTTCGCAGTTTCCTCATGCGGTCCGTGTGCTCCGCCCTCTGGATGTCGAGAAGCCTTTCTGCGTCGTCGTCGAGCATCAAAGCGATGATCGTCTTGGCGAAGAGGTTCGACCGCAGCGGGCCCACGGGAGCGTCGGGCGTCGCAAGCCATTGGGAAATCCGGTCGCGCCCTTTGGGCGTGATTTCATAGCGTTTGCGCTCCGGCCCGGAACCCGTTTCCGCGCCGACGACGGCGATCAGGCCGTCTCGCACGAGTCGGGCGAGCGTGGCGTAGACCTGGCCGAAAGCCAGGGGCTTGCTCGCGCCGAACCATCTGTCATAGCTGTGCTTGAGGTCGTACCCGTACCCCGAGTCGACTCCCAGCAAACCGAGCAGCGTCAAGGAAGTGTCCATGGCTCAACTATACACCGAATGTATACTTCGAGCGTATATTGCTCAACGCCTCTCGAGGAGGCCGGGATGCAGAGAGCCTAAGGCTGCGAGCGACAACGCATGACCCCAGAAAGTCCATGCGGGTCGCCCCGCGGGGCGTCCTGCAAGCCGTCTGATGTTGGCCGTGTTGAATTGCGAAGGCATCGGCCGCGAAGGCGGCTCCAGTTGAGGCATCGTTTCACGTTTCGACGAAGCAGCTTCTTTTCCAGAGGCGGCTCGGTGAGCCGATGAAGCACCCTCTCGATCCAGCCGATTCCCGTCATGCTCCGATCGTTCCAATCGAGCGCGGATCTTCGACTCGTTGCTTTCACAAGAATTCCGGGGCGGCGACAGACAGCAGCGCCAACAGGAGGACGGCGGCGAGCGCAATCGCCGGAACTTTGCCGAGGGTCCGGGACAAATAACCTAGATCCAGTTCGACAGCGAGCCTAGCGGCAGTGCAATTGTCAATGCGGAAAGTATCGCGAGCTGGTGCTTAGTTTTCAGGCGTTAAAGCAACATTCCGGCGAAAGAAGACCTCACCTCTGGTGAGCGTAGAACTAAAGTCGATTATGTATCTCACACATTAATCGCACTGCAAATCAAGAGGTTGAGCACCGTTGCAGGCATGAGGAACATCAGCCCAGAAGGACAACAAGAAGCCCGACGACCAGGCCCCTCGATTCCACGCCGACGGCGATCCATTAACGCACAACGCTGTGGAAAGCGAAACAAGCCCAAACCGCACCAAAGAGAGCGGGCGATCTACCCGCACAATCCTCGAAAACTCTTGGTCTACGACCGCTTCTTCATAGGAAACTTGGAGCATCTGTCGACCTTTATGATTGTTCCATGGACGATTTCGCAGCGCGCTCGACCAGCCGAACATACTCAATCGCGGAACTACGCTCAGTTGTCACCTCAGGCCAGTTCCGCGTGCCGCAGTTCCAGCGTTCATTCCGTTGGGAAGCCCAAGATGTCCTCAATCTCTTCGATTCCATTCTTCGCGGGTATCCATTCGGGAGTCTTCTTCTTTGGCAACGTGAGGCCGACGCCGACGACCTCCGCGTCGGCACACTCGAGGTTCGAGCGGAGGCACGCCCGGACGCCCTGTGGGTCGTCGACGGCCAGCAGCGTATTACAAGCCTCGTCAACGCTGTCGACCCAAAGGGAACGATGGACCGGAGGTTCGCTATCGGCTACTCGCTCAGAGCACAGAAGGTCGTTTTGACCGATCGACATGAAGGATCCTCAGTGATTCCACTTCCCGATCTCTTCGACTTCGGGCGAGCGCTCGAGTGGCTGAGGAAGAACCCCGACGCATCGATCTATGCCGAGCTTATCCAAGACGTCGCGGGTAGACTCAACAGACTAGCCGTTCCCGCCACAGTCCTGGAACAAGCTGACGAGAGCACTCTGCGCGAAATTTTCGACAGGATAAACTCCCGTGGCAAGCGGCTCAATCCCGCGGAGATCTTTGACGCCATCCATGGAGGGCCAGATCGCGGGTTTACGACTTCGGGAATTGCCGCGTATGTGAATGAGCAGACTCGTTTCGGCAGGCTAGACGACAAAGTGGTGGTGCAAGCCCTGCTCGTCCGCAGGCACCCAGATATCACCCGCGACCTCCACAATGAGTTTTCGCCGTCGCGTCGAAATGTCAGCGCCTTCCCCGAAGAAAACAAAGAGGAGGCTTACAAAGAGACTGAACGCGCACTGGTATCGGCAATTCGATTCCTTCAACAGACCGCCGGCGTTCCGCATATGACCTTCCTTCCCTACCGCTTCCAGCTTCTGGTTCTCACCAGATTCTTTGCACTGTTCCCCAAACCGCGTGATCGCAATCTCGAGCTTATGCGCCGATGGCTGTGGCGCACGAGCGTGGGGGCCGAAACGCTCGGCATCACGGGTTCACTGGGGGATCTGCGAGGCATGGCAAAGCTCGTCGTGCCGGGCAAGGAGTCCAACTCAGTTCAACGACTTATCAAAGCCGCCAAACTGACAATCGAACCGGGGAACGACTTCACCAGCTTTCTCGACCTCACAACATTTCGCACCAATAGGGGCGATTCGAAAGTCGTCCTCACCGCCTTGTGGAATAAGCATCCTGTGGACGTTCGAACGAACTTGCCCATGACGCCAGAAAAACTCGCCGACCAGCTCGAAAACGACTCCACGCCGCACGCGGCGACGATCAAACTCGTTCCGGATTCGGCAAAGGGAACTGGATCCGCAGCAAACCGTCTTATCTCCTTTGTCGACCGCCAGGAGTTCATCGCGCACGCAAATACAGAAACCGATCTGTCCTCGCTTCTTCTCGACGAACAGATGCTGAGCGCTCTCCAAAAGAATCGCCACGAGGACTTCCTCAGACTCAGGTCCGCAGTTCTTCGGCGTTACCTCGCCGACTTTCTATCGGCTCGCACCGCCTACGGGCACGAGGACGCGCCTCCACTTGAGGAGTAAATCTTCGACGACAGCGCTTCTGATGACCACGCTCTCGGCAACGGCACAAGTGAACCTTTAACAGTGTTTTCGCGGTGGGCGGCTTCGCCGTGCTTGTCCATCCGGATAGTGTGTTGCACTTTTCTAAAGCACCTGCGGCGCTGCCATGAAGAATCTGCGTCGCCCTTTCGAAGGAAAGTCGAACGAGAAAGCGCCCCGCCGTCGCAAACCGCCGAAGCGGCTGCGGCACACGGGGCGCTTTCGCGGCGCAGTTACTTCTTTTTCTTCTTCTCAGCCACGACCTCGATCGAGATGGTGGCAACGACGTCGTCGTGAAGCTTTGCCGCGGCCTTGTAGGAACCGGTCGACTTGATCGGCGAGACGAGGGTGATCGTGCGGCGATCGACCTTCTTGCCGGTGGCGGCCAAGGCGGCCTCTGCGATCTCGGCGTTGGTGACGGAGCCGAAAAGGCGGCCGTTCTCTCCGGCCGGCTTCACGATCTTCAGGACGTTCGCCTGGAGCGCCTCCTGGATCGCGTTCGCCTCGTCAAGCGATTGGATCGCGCGGCGGCGGCGGGCCTCGGCGATCTGGTCGATCTGCTTCTGACCGCCCTTCGTCCAGCGCACCGCATAGCCGCGGGGGATCAGGTAGTTGCGGCCGTAGCCGTCTTTGACGGTGACGACGTCACCGTCGACGCCAAGCCGGTCGACGTCGTGGGTAAGGATGATCTTCATGCAGAATCCCTCCCTCAGCGAGCCGAGCTCGAGTAGGGAAGCAGTGCCATTTCGCGCGCATTCTTGACGGCGCGGGCGATCTTGCGCTGCTCCTGAACGGTGACACCGGTGACGCGGCGAGCGCGGATCTTGCCGCGGTCCGAGATGAACTTGCGCAGCGTGGCGGTGTCCTTGTAATCGATGTTCTCGATCTTGGCCGACTTCAGAGGGTTGGCCTTCTTCTTGGGCTTGCGAAGAACTGGCTTCGCCATAGTTTTGCTCCTTCAGTTGCGGCGGCCCGCCGGCCGCCAGGCGGCTCGAGCCGCCGAGAAAGTCGAATTGCGAAATCAGAACGGGGGGTTGTCGTCGAACGCAGAACCGCCCTGGGGGGCGCTGCTCCACGGATCGTGGGCCGAGCCGCCCTGGGGGGCGTCGTACGAGGCACGGCCGCCGCCGTAACCTCCGCCGCCCTGGTAGCTGTTGCCGCCACCGAAGTTTCCGCCTCCCGAACCGCCGCCCGCAACCTTCGTGACCTGGGCGCGCGCGTACCGCAAAGACGGGCCGATCTCATCGACCTGCATCTCGAGGCTCGTGCGCTGCTGGCCGTTGTACTCGTAGCTGCGGACGGTCAACCGCCCGGTCACGAGCACCCGCATGCCCTTGCTGAGCGATTCGGCGACGTTCTCGCCGTGCTCGCGCCACACGGAGCAGCGAATGAACATCGCCTCCCCGTCTTCCCATTGCTGGGTTTGACGATTGAGCGTGCGCGGGGTCGACGCGACGGTGAAAGACGCGACGGGCGTACCCGAACTCACGTAACGGAGTTCCGGATCGCCGGTCAGATTTCCGACGACGGTAATGATCGGTTCGCCTGCCATGTTTCTCCTTCGGTGTACTGGCCTCAGGCCTCTGCGCGCAGCAGCTTCGTGCGAAGAATGGCCTCGTTCAGGCCAAGCTGACGATCGAGCTCCTGAGCGGTTTCCGGCGTCGCCTTCATGTCGACGACCACGTAGATGCCCTCGGAGCGCTTGTTGATGTCGTAGGCAAGGCGGCGCTTGCCCCAGATATCGACCTTCTCCAGCGTGCCGCCCTCGTTGGGGACGACTTGAAGCAGTTTGTCGACGAAGCTTGTGATATTGCGCTCGTCGACGGTCGGATCGATGATGATCATCATCTCGTAATCACGCATGCTGTTCCCACCTCCTCTGGTCTATGCGGTCATGGTCTTTCCATGACAGGAGGGACAATGCGTTTCGGGGCCTTCCCGCCGGGAAAACACACCGAGTTGCAAGTTTACTAGGATCGCAGGCTTCGCGCCATCGAATCCACATGGGCAGGAAGGCCCGCGGACCGCAGCCGCAAGGCTAACCTCCTGCGGCGCCGTAGCCCCCGTAACCTCCATAGCCTCCGTACCCGCCTTGTCCGCCGTTGCCGCGTTGCTGGCCGCCGTAGCCGTTTCTGCCCCCATTCCTGTTGGCGAGCCCTTTGGAAGGATCCTCACTAGGCTGCACGGGTGTCTGCGGCGTCGGATACGTCGGCGGATCTGGCTCGTCTTGATCCGAAGGATCAGGCGACGGATGCTTGTGATCGTCGTCGTCCGTCGAACTCGTCGTCGGCTCGGGTATGTCCGTTGTCACGCGCGGGGTCGGCGTCGCGGTGGGAGCCGTCGTGCGGGCGGGCGTCGGCGTCGCGGTCTTCTTCTTCGTCGGGGCGCGGCCGTCGCCGTCGGCCCTCTTCGGCACGTACGAAGGCTTCGCGAACTTCTCAACCTCCATGCCCGCGGTGGCCTTCTTCATGTATCGAAGCCATATCTCGGCGGGGAACGATCCTCCTCCGATTCCGTAGTAGTACTTGCCGAAGGGAGTGAGAACTTCCTCCTTGCCGTCCGCGCCGATCTGGTACATGTCCACGACCGTGACCATTTGCGGGATATAGCCGATGAACCATGCGGACCACGGCCCCGACGACGTTCCCGTCTTGCCGGCGACCGGTCTGCCGAGGGTGCCCGCAGTCGAGCCCGTTCCGTCGCTCTCGGTCACCGACTGCAAGGCGTAGTTGAGCTGGTTCATCGTCTCTTTTTCAAACGTCCGCTTTCCAGCCGTCGGACCCTTGTACTTGGACTGGCCTTTTCTGTCCTCGACAGCGCGCACAATGTGCGGCGTGGCAGTCACCCCTTGATTGGCAAAGGTCGAATAGCTTTTGGCCATGTCGATCGGGCGGGGCGAGGCCGAACCGAGGATGTTCGTCAGGTTGTTGTCCAGTCCCGGCGTCGAATCGGGAATCCCCGACTCGACAGCCACCTTCCTGGTGTTCGCCGGCCCCACGCTGTCATTGAGCTGAGCGAAGACGGTGTTGACCGAATGCTTCGTCGCCGTGACGAGGTCGATCCGGCCGCGGTCCTTTCCGTCGAAGTTCTGAACGGTCACGGAGCCGTTGTAGAACGTTCTGGGGGTCTTCGAGTCGTATGTCTTCGACAGCGAGTAGTCCTTCTGGAGCGCGGCGAGCAAACCGAAAGGCTTGAAAGTGGAACCCGCCTGCGCGCGGTCCTGCGTCACCGAGTTGCGCTGGCGTTTGAGGTAGTCGGCGCCGCCGTACATCGCATAGATCTCGCCGTTCCGGGGGTCGACCGAGACAAGGCCCACGTAGTTGTTCTTCGGCCGATCCTTGGGTAGCCCGTTGACGGCCGCCACCGCGGCGTCCTGCTTGTCTTTGTCGATCGACGTCACGATCTTCAGACCGCCCTGATTGAGGTCGTCGAGGGTGAACTTACCGCTCGCGAGAAGCTCGTTGCTCACCGCGGAAAGGAGATATCCGTTGGGACCCTTGAAGGCCGTGGCCTGTTTGCGCTCGATCGTCTCGGGGAACTTCTGTGCCCGCCTGTCCGCCTTGCTCAAGTATCCCTCGCCGACCATTCGGTCGAGGACGCGATCCCACTTTTCTTTCGCTTTCTGAGGATTGACGGCGGGATCGTAAATCGTCGGGCCGGGGATGATGCCGACGAGCAGCGCCGCCTGCGAAACGGAGAGTTTGCTCGCTGGAATGCCAAAGTACTTCTGGGAAGCCACTTCGATTCCGTAGGCGCCGCGACCAAAGTAGATGGTGTTGAGATAGTTTTCGAGGATTTGGTCCTTGGACTGCTGCTTGTCGATTTTTATGGCCAGGATGGCCTCTTTGACCTTGCCCAAATACCCTTTCGTGCTGCCGAGGTAGTAACGCTCGACGTACTGCTGGGTCAGGGTGGAGCCGCCCTGTCTCGGGCCGCCCTTGATGTTGTTGACAAACGCGCGGAAGATGCCCTTAGGGGAGACGCCGTTGTTCGTGTAGAAGCTCGAGTCCTCGGAGGCCACGAGGGCGTTCGAAAGATGCTTCGGCAACGTCTTCAATTTGACGGGTTCGCGTTCGTAGTCCGCGAATGTCCCCATCTTCGTCACGCCGTCGGAATAGTAGACGGTGGTGGTCTGCGCCAAGGCGAAGTCGTCCGGTTCGGGAATCTCCGTGGTGGCGTAGAGCGCGACGAAGGACCCGACGAGCAAGGCGAACATCGAGACGAAAGACGCAAGGACGACCCGCCAACTGGGAATCCACCGATGAATCGGCCCGTATCCCCTTCTGGGATAATTCCAGCCGCGCTTGCGTTTGGGCTTCCCTTTGCGCCCATCGGCGTGCTCGGTCGCCTCTGCGGAACGCTCCTTCGTCAACTTGTGCGAAGTTGCCTGTGTGTCCTTGTCTCCCCGCACGTTTCCGGTAGTGGTAGGCATCGGACCTCCCGTGTTCTCTCTCGGAATCGAAACGGTTCCGTGAGGCACCTAGTATATAGAGGACTGTTTGGCTTGTTTCTTAGATTATCTTGAATGCTCATCCTGCGCAGCCTTGGCTGAAGACGACGCAGAGCTTCTTGAGCCTCCCGAATCTCCGCCTTCAGGGGCCGACTTGCGCCCCAATCTCACTTTGGAACGGCGCAATCCGGTTTTGGGACGCTCGGATTGCGAGTGTTCGTCGAGCTCCGCGGACATAAAATCGACGAAGTCGTCGTCGGTGGGGTTCTCGACGTCGTAAAAGCCGCTGTCATAACGTTTTTTAGCTTCGGACTCGGGGATGATGAACACTTCGAGCCATCTGGTCTGAACGCTCGAGTCAATGAGGAGCGCCTTCGCGAAAAGCGTAAGCGGGACGGCCAGAATGGCGCCGAGGGGGCCGATGACGACGGTCCAGAAAAGAAGCGAAAGGAAAGTGACGGTTGTCGACAGGCCGACGGCGTCGCCCGTGATCTTCGGCTGGAAGATCCCCTGGATCACGGAGTTGATGACGCTGTAGGCGATCACCACCCACAGGGCCGTGAGCCAGCCGGAATCGAGCAGCCCCATGAGCGCGGGCGGCACGAGGCCGATGACGAAGCCGATGTTCGGTATGTAGTTCGTGACGAAGCTGAATATCGCCCACGCCGCCGGCATGGGGACGTGGAGGAAGGCCAGGACGATCCCGTTGACGACCGCGACGATCGCGCCGAAGATCGAGGAGACGATCCAGTACTGGCGGACCCGCCCTTCGAAGCCTTCGAGGGCGTCGTGGAAGTGCGAATCGTGTTCGTAGACGATCTTCGAACGGAACTTCATCGTCATCGTGTCGACGGTGATGAAAAGCATCGACAGCGAGATCATTCCGAGCAGGCTTCCCGCAGAAGTCAAGTATTCGAGAACGGTGGTGACCGCGGTGACGATCTTGTCGAAATCGAGGTTGTCGAGCAGGTCTTTGGAGAGCTTGCCCGAGGAGAGATTGTATTTTTCGGCCAGATCGACGACGTTCTGGACGAGGCCTTTGAAGCTTCCCGAATAGCTCTTGAGGGTATCGGGAAGGTCGATGAGGGACCACACGGTCAGGCCCACCATTCCCAGCAGGAAGCCGAAAAGCGCGGTCATCGTGAAGATGGCCGAAAGCCACGGCGGCAGGCCCTTGCGTATGAGCCACCTGTGGATGGGGCGCACGGTGAGGACGAGTGTGAGCGCAAAGAAGGCCGGGCCGAACAAGTTGCTGACCTCGTGCAGCCCGATGCAGCCGAATGTCGCAAGGGAGAAGACGATGAGCGCCTTCATTCCCGCAGGAAGGGTTCGCCCCTGGTCTTGTGCAGAGTGCTCCGCCAGGACCTTGCGCGCTGTCGACTTGACGTTTCCGCCCGACCCGCCGTCTGCTTCAGCCGACTTCGACGGTTCCTGCTCCGGTGAGGCCGCCTGGGAGCCGGGCAAAGGCTCTTCATCCTGCGAGGCCATCTAGGCTCTACCCTCCTCGATCGTGTACATCTAATCTAGTCTGCCCTATAGACAGCGCGCCATGGCCGTCAATGCGCGAAAACAAGCGCGTGTCACACTTCTTCGGCCGTCTGGGGATTTGCCTTCCCCGCCCGGGGACATGCGTTCCCCTTCTCAAGCTCCGAGCCCGTCGCCCGGGTACTTGTTTCACCCGCAGGAGGGACTGGTTTCCCCGCGGCGGGGCCCGCGTCCCTCGGACTCCCGCCGAGCCGCGCCATGGCCCAGAAAAAGAGGAAAGCCAGGACCCAGACGAGCGCGAACAGCGCCGTTTGAACGTCGCGCGACCATCCGACGTCGGGAAGCGCGACAAGGCCGACCCCCGCCGCCGCGCACACGCCCAGGTTGAACAGGACGTCGTACAGGGCGAAGGCTCGTCCGCGATAGGCGTCGGAGGCGTCGGACTGCACGATGGTGTCGACGGCGATCTTCGCTCCCTGCACCCCGAGTCCGACGAGGAACGCCCCGACCGCCAGCGTGCCCGTCCTCGGGGCGAGGGCGAAGGTCGCCTGACCCGCGGATCCCCCGATGAGGCACGTGACGACCCATTGCCAGGGGGCGATCTTCTCGTGTGCGATTGGCGTGAGGACGACGGCGACGAACTGCCCGGCGACCATCGCTCCGCCGAGCGTGCCGAAGTAGGCGAGGCCGGCGTCGGCGTCGGACGGATCGGCGAGGAGGTTCCTTGAGACGAGGATGATCATGATGAATTCCATCTCGTATACGAATCGATGGAGAGACATCGTCGCAAGGGCCAACGCCGGGGTCCGCCTGCGGGCCAGGTAGGCGGCGGCGTCGACGAGGTCGCGAACCGTCGAACGAAAAGAGGGCGAAGCCGGCTGCGATTCGAGCTCTTCGCGCTTCGGGCCCAGCTGGTCGGGACGCAGAAGGCTCGCCAGGCCGGAGGCGGCGAGGTAGAGAAGCGCCGCGATGAACAGCGAGGCGACGTCCCGCGAGGAGCCTTCCGGCAGAAAAACGCGGATGAGAAAACCGGCGACGGCGCCGATCCCCATCGCGAGCCCGCCGAGCGTGGGGACCACGGAATTGGCGGTCAGAAGCTCGCGTTCGCCGACGACCGACGGCAGCCCGGCCGAAAGGCAGGAAAGGAGGAAACGGCTCAGGCCCAACGCGCAGAGCGTCAGCGTGTAGACGATCCCGATCCCGGCCGATCCCCACGTGGCCGCGGCCACGCACAGCGCGAGAAGGCAGCGCACGGCGTTTCCGCACAGGAGGATTTGGCGACGTCGCCACCTGTCGAGAAGCGGGCCGAAGAAAGGGCCGACGAGGCTGTACGGGCCGAACATCACCACGATGGCCGCGGCGACCCCGGCCGCGGACGTCATGGACTGCGGGCTGAAGAAGAACAGGGAGGCCAGTCCGGCCTGGAACATGCCGTCTCCGACCTGGGAGACGAGCCGCACGCCCAAGAGCTTGCGAAAGCCGACGGATTTCGCAAGCGTCGACAGATCAGCGAGGACGCTCACGGCTCGCCCGGAGCGGAGCCGGCGGCCGGAACGGAGTCTTTCACGCCGGAGCTCCGCTCGGACCACCAGGCCAGCAGGCGGCGTTCGGCTTCTTCCTCGCCGAGAGGGCCCTCGTCGAGGCGGAGCTCGAGAAGATAGTTGCGGGCGGCGCCTACTTCGGGTCCGGGCTTGAGGCCGAGAATCTCCATGATGCGGGCGCCGTCCAGGTCAGGCCGGATGGCGTCGAGCGCCTCTTGCTCGGCCAGGTCGCGGATGCGCGCCGCGAGCTCGTCGTTGCCCGCCTGGAGCCTGCCGACCTTGCGGCGGTTCTGAGACGTCACGTCCGCGCGAATCAAGCGCATGAGGCGCGGAAGCAGATCCCCGGCGTCGCGCACGAAACGGCGCACGGCCGAATCGGTCCACCCGGCCTCCGAGAACCCGAAGGCGCGCAGATGGAGCTCGACGAGCCTCGCCACGTCCTTCTCCGTCTGCTTGTCGAAGCGCAGCGCCGCCATCCGCTTGGCCGCCATGCGCGCGCCGACGACGTCGTGCGCCCGGAATGTGACCGATCCGTCCTTTTCGAAACGCCTCGTGCGCGGTTTGCCGACGTCGTGGAAGAGGGCGGCCAGCCGCAGCGTGAGGTCGGGGCCCTCAAGCTCGCCTCCCAGGAGGTAGGCTTCGTACTCCTTCCTGGACGCGGGGTCCTCCAGTGCGATCGCCTGGTCGACGACGGTGAGCGTGTGCTCGTATACGTCCTTGTGGCGCTTGTGCTCGTCCACCGTGTCGCGCAGCTGGGCGATCTCGGGAAGGACGACGTCGGCCACGCCCGTATAGACGAGCAGTTCGATTCCCCGGCGCGGCGCGGGCGAGAGCATGAGCCTTTCGAGCTCGGCCCGGATCCGCTCGGCGGAGACGATTGCGAGGCGGTCGGCCATGTCCGCCATGGCGGACATGACGTCCTCGCCGACGTCGAATCCCAGCTGCGCGGCGAAGCGGGCCGCGCGCATGATCCGCAGGGGGTCGTCGTCGAAGGATTGAACCGCGGTTACGGGGGTTCTCAAAACCCCGCCGACGAGGTCGTCGAGGCCGCCGCACGGGTCGACCAGCTCGAGCTCGGGGAGCCGAACGGCCATGGCGTTGACGGTGAAGTCGCGCCGGGAGAGGTCGCCCTCGAGGGTGCGGCCGAAGTCGACCTTCGGCTTGCGCGAGCCGACCTCGTAGGAGTCGGACCGATACGTGGTCGCCTCCACAGTCACGCCGTCGCGGACGGATCCAATCGTGCCGAATTCTCGGCCGACGTCCCAGGTGGCGGCGCCCCATGACGAAAGGAGCTTCTCAGTGATTTCGGGGGGCGCCGACGTCGTCAAATCGAAGTCGTGAATGGGCAATCCGAGAAAGGCATCGCGGACCGGCCCTCCCACGAGTGACACTTCGTGCCCTGCATCTGCGAAAATGGATCCCAGTTCATCGATGGCCGGAGGGAGGGACCCAAGGGTCTTATGCCCCTGAGCAAGGAGCAGAGCCCGGCGGTTGACTCCGGTCGTCGCCGCATTGTGTATCGGTTCGTAGGAGGGATTCACGCGTTGCACCTTATAAGGGTGCCATGTTCGATCGTCTCTGCATACTTCCGGTGCGCCATAACCTACGTGAGAAACATGTCGACATCAGCACCGCGGCCTTCGCCGACGGGACGGCACCGGCGCAAGCGCACGCCCCGGGCCGTTTCCGCCATCCACCATCCTTATCCCGTGGTGAACGAGACAAGCGCGGGCGGCGTGGTCCTGTCTGTCAAGGACGGATGGGCTTACGTCGCCGTCATTGCACGCCGCAACAGGGGAGGCCGCCTCGAATGGTGCCTTCCCAAGGGCCATCTGGAAGGAACCGAGACCCCGGAGGAAGCCGCCGTGCGGGAAGTTTCGGAGGAGACCGGCATATTCGGAAGGGTCCTCACCCATCTGGCGAGCATCGACTACTGGTTCTCGGGCGCCGACCGCCGCGTCCACAAAGTGGTCCACCACTTCCTCCTCGAGGCGCTGTCGGGCTTCCTCACAACGGAAAACGACCCCGATCAGGAGGCGGAGAAGGTCGAATGGGTCCGCATCGACAAGGTCGGCTCGCGCCTCGCCTACCCGAACGAGCGCCGAATCGTAGCCGCCGCGCGCGCCATCCTTTCGGGGCGTGATTGACGTGAAGGACACGAGCAGGAAGACGGGCGCCGGCGACTCGAAAGCTGCGGACAAGGCGAAAGCTGCGGACAACGCGAAGGGCTGGCGGCGCGGGGGACGATGGGTTTCGGCCCTTCTGGCCGCGCTCGTCTGCCTCTCCGGCGCCTTCGCCGCTCCGCGCGCACATCCGGCCTCGAGTCCGCGCCCGGCGTCGATCGCACACGCCGCGCCGAGCGCACACGGCGCTTCAGGCGGGCGCCTCTCGAATGCGGGCGCATCTTCGGGCCGCTCCGCAACCTCGAACGCCCGCTCGGAGTCGGCTCCGGCGCGAATCGGCAGACCCGCCTCGACCGTCCCGGCGGAGAGGAAGGCGCAGCCGACCGTTCGGATAACCTCGGTGGGCTCTCCGATTCTCCAGCCCAACGAGAATCTCAGCGTTTCGGCCGAGGTGAAGAATCCGGGCTCGACGCCGATCACAGTCTCTTCCTCGAAGCTCACCGCTCAGAAGAACGTCCCCGGATCGCGTTCGCAGGTGCTCGCATTCCTCCATGGGTCCGGGTCCGCCCGAGGCTCGGCGGGCATGGAGACGCTCGTCGAGCGCAAGGACTCCGTCGTCGTCCCCGCGGGATCGACGGCGACGCTGACCTTCACCGTTCGGCGCTTCATGCTGCCGTGGGGAGCAACGGACGAGGATTGGGGGCCGCGAGGAGTCGAAGTCTCTGCGACGATCGGCGAGAGACAGGCCAAAGACCGTTCGATCGTCGTCATGGCGCCCACGGTCCCGGTGACGCCGATGCCGACGGCCGCGCTCGTTCCGCTCACGTCTGCCCCTGCCGAGATCGCCTCGAATCCTTCCGTGAAGTCGCAGGCCGAGCATCGCACGCCGACGATCCCAGAAAGAATCCCCCGGGCGGTCAAGGAGCTTTCGGCGCCCGGAGTGACGCTCGCACTCGACCCGCTCATCGCCGACGTCGCCGGCGCCGACCTGACCAAGGCGCTCGCCTCCTTTTCCCGCGAGCGCGCCACTCAGCTCATTCTCACGGCGCCGGGGGATTCCGACGTCGCCGCGAGGATGCACGGCTGCGACGACGCCGGCGAGCTCGACTCGTGCGCCAAAGCCTACCTCGATGCGGAAAGGGCCCTCGCGACGAGGGTATCCGACGACATCTCCGCGAGGCTGAACATCGACGCTCCGCGCACGGACATCGCCCTTTTGCCGCCGCAGACCGATTCGCTGACGGCCACCGGGCTTGCCAGCGCGGGCGGCGGCCCTGCGGTGCTCTCGGGCAATCAGACTCCGATCAAGGGCAAGGGAACCACCCCGTCGGCGCGCATGCGGCTTCCGGGCACATCGACCGCCGCCCTGGCATCGGACACCGCCATGAGCGCCGCATTCTCCGGAACTCTTCCCGAAAACGCCGACGCCGACTCGACCCCGTCGGGATCGGAGACCCTCGACGCTTTAGACGCCCGCCAACTCGTGCTCGGCCTGTCGGCGGCCACCTACAGGGAGCGGCCGAGCACGTCGCGCGTTACTTTGATAGAAGGGGATCGTGCGGGCATGCCCTACCTCGGGCAGGCAGATCCGGCGAAGGCCTCGACGGACAGCGCCCTCAGCCCCGAGAACATGGGCGAAACGGTCCGGGCCTTGATGTCGGCGCCGTGGGTGGCGCCGACCACCGTGAGCGGCGCTTTTGACCAAAGCCCGTCGACGGTCGCTCGAAGCTCGCTTCCGGAGTATCGCTCGCCGACGGGGATGCTCACCCGCAAGGAACTCGAGCGCATCGACTCGGCGCGGAAGAACTTCGACGCGATCGTCGAGATCTCTGGGAACAAGGCGCTGCTCAACCAGACGGTCACGGCCCGCGCCTATTCGCTGACCGGCGTCGCCTGGCGAGCTTCGAGGGACTCTCGAACGGAAGTCCTCAAGGCCTACGAAGCGGACGGACGAATTTTCCTCAGGAGCATCGCGGCCGAGCGGTCCTCGACGATCAACATCATCTCCACAAAATCGGAGATCCCGATTCACGTGGGCAACTCGCTTCCGGTGTCGGTCACCGTCTGGGTCGAATTGCACTCGCGCGATCCGCGTTTGAAAGCCGGCAAGAAGGTGAAGGCGACTTTGGCGCCCAGCTCCTCGACCAAGGTCCTGATTCCCGTCAAGGCCTTCGGTTCAGGAAACGTAACAGCCGACGTCAGGATCCTCAACGAGGCGGGGGCCTCCGTGGGTGTGACGAAGTCGCTACAGACACGTGTGCGTTCCGACTGGGAAAACATCGGAACCGGCGTTTTCTTGGCTTTCTTTCTCACGCTCCTCATCGTCGGCACCGTCAAATCGCTCCGCAAGGGACGCCGTTCGCGCTCATTCAGTCCCGAAGAGGTTCGTAAGGCACGTAGGGAAGCCGCTGCAAGGGCAGCCGCCGCAAAGGAGGCAACGTGAAGGGAATTCCCCTCAAATCCTCTGGCAAGGCGAGCCTGACCCTATCAAGTTTGCCCGGTAATATGGACGGCGTCGCACACGTGGTTAGGAGTTCTCGCGCGTGTCCACGAAGGGAGTGTCATGAATAGCTTCGCCCAGGCCGGTCAGGTGATCGCCGGCCGCTACAGGCTCACCGAGCCCTTCCCCGAGCAGCCGCCGTATCCCGGCGTTCGAGCGTGGAACGCGGTCGACACGCTGCTCGGGACCTCGCTGCGCATCCTCGCGTTGGACCCCGGCAACCCGAATGCGAGCGAGGTGCTCGACGCGGCGAGGCGCAGCTCGCTCATCGACGACCCGCACGTCGTGCGCATCATCTCCGTCGGCGAGGACCCCGCCGCCCACTACGTGGCCACCGAGATCCCCCTCGGGACGCCGCTGTCCGCCTATCTCCACGGCGTCCCCTTCAGCCCCGACCAGGCGCAGGCGCTCACGGGCGAAGTCGCGAGCGCGCTCAATTCCGCGCGGGCCAGAGGAGTCCGCCATCTTCAGCTCACGCCCCAGCACATCCGGGTAGGCGTGCTGGGCGAAGTCTTCATCGACGGGCTGGGCGTCGAGGCGGCGTTGGCCAACCTTCGCGCGGATTCGATGTCCAGTTCTCAGGCAGACCGCATGGAGTCTCGGGGAATCACGGTCCTCTTGGCCCGGCTCCTCACCGGAGACGGGAAATCCAAGGCCGACGCCGTCCTGCGGTCCGCCGCCGAAAACGGCTCCCTGCCCGGGGCGCTGCGCAGCACGTGCACGCGAGAGCTCCGAGGACTGGGCGCACTGTCTCCGGCCGACCTCGTTCGCGAGCTCGCCCCCTGGGGCGCCGTCGAGCCCTCGGAGTTCCCTTCGGCGAACGCATCGAGCAAGACGGCCTCGCCGGCGGCCGAGCCTGTCGCGGCGGAAGGCTCTTCCGACCGCGCACCGGCGGAGGCAGACGCGGACAGGGACGATCGGGAGGGCGAACCGTCCGTCGCCGGTCCGGCGGCCTCGGATGAAACCGGCTCTGCGCAGGGCGACATCGACCCTCTTTCCGACGAATCCGTAAAGTCAAGCGGCATGAAGCCGAAATGGTCGAGTCTGGGCGCTTTCGCGGAGGAGCACCCCGAGGCGGTCGATCCCTCGGCCACCGCCATCTTCCGTCCCGAAGACTTCGGCGACGCCCCCGAGGGGGACTACGTGAGCATCGCGGACGGCCCCGAGGACGAGGTCTCTGAAGGCAAGACGATTGAAACCGCGGCGGCGCGGGACAAGGAGACCGCAGAAGGCAAGAAGGCGCCGCAGGGCAAGAAGGCCCCACAAGGCAAGAAGAAGACTCAAGGCGGCAAGAAGAAGTCCGCGCAGGGGAAGAAGAAGGCAGGCGGCGGTAGCGCCGCCGCGGCGCAGCAAGCCGAGCTTCCTCAGACTCAAGTCGAGCTTCCGCAGACGGCGGTGTCTTTGCAGGCAACCGAACCTTCCGAATCTCGGCAGGCGGCCGGCGCCCCCGATCCCGCTGCCGACGCAGCCCGGGCGCCGGGAAAGCCTTCCGGCTCTTCCGCCGACGACGGGGCCGCCTTTGCACAGGAGGCGGAACGGAAGGCAGACGCGGGGAGCGGCGACGCAACGCTCGCGGGCCAGGTGGCGGAGAAGCACGCCAACGACCACGCCGCAGCGGAGGCAAACCGCGCCGAGGTTGTCAAAGGCAACGGCAAAGGCAAATCCTCGGCGGGGGAAACGGAAGACGCCTCCGAAATGCCGCCGTCGTTCCTGCCTCATTCGGGCAATGCGGCGGGGGCGGCCACGGTTCGCATGCCCGTCTCCTCGGGCGGCCAAGCGTCTGCGTCGGCCCGCACGCCTCCGGGCCAGGCGCCTTCGCAGAATCACGCTACTCCGGCGGGTCAAACGGCTCCGGCAGCTCAGGAAGAACCCTGGCTTCTCGGCGCCCAGCCGGAAGAGCCGCTTTCTTCCGGAAACCTGGCCGGGGAGGAAATCGACAGGCCGCTCTACAATCCCTCGAAGGTCGTTGTGGCGCTCGCTCTCGTACTCATCCTCGTCGTCGGGGCCTGGGCGGTTTTCAAGTTCTTCTCGCCGACGAGCGTCTCCACGACCAAGCCCACGGCTACGAAGTCGCTCGAGCCGACCAAAGCTCCAAGCAGCGCCAAAAAGCCGACCGAGAGCCCGACGAAGAAGGAGGATCCGGACAAGCTTCCCGAGCCGAAAGTCTCGAGCGTCTCCCTCCTCAACCCCTACGGCGCCCAGATGGAGCCGTCCACGGTCAACGAGCAGGACAATCCCTCTCAAATCCGGTATCTGACGGATCGAAAGCCTTCGACCTCGTGGCAGTCCTGGTGGTACGGGGACGCCTCCTACAACGGGAACAAAGAAGGGATAGGCTTGGCCATCAAGCTTTCGGGCAAGTCGAAAGTGTCCTCGATCAAGATCGAATCCAAGCTTTCGGGCGGGAAGGTCGAGTGGCGCAACTCCTCGGAGTCTTCGCCTAACAGCGGCGACGTCGTCGCCGAAGGCGGGCTCAAGCCGGGGCTGACCCTTTCAGCTTCGGAACCGGTGGCCACCGACACCGTCGTCCTCTGGTTCCCCGAGCTGTCGAAGGAGAGCGCCAAGAAGTACAGGCTCGACATTTCGGAGATCACCGTCGAGTGACGAAAGGCGCGCCCCTGCGGCATGCGGAAGCCGGACCGGAACGTCGGGAATAGCGGAGCCCCTTGCGCGCGTTCACCTCTCGACACCTACGAAAGGCAGACATGACTGAGAAAGTTCACGACGTCGTCATCGTCGGATCCGGCCCTGCCGGCTGGACGGCCGCCATATACACGGCCCGCGCGGGATTCGAGCCGCTGGTCGTGGCAGGCGCCCTCGAGGCGGGCGGAGCGCTCATGAACACCACCGAAGTCGAGAACTTCCCGGGCTGGCCCGATGGGATCATGGGCCCCGACCTCATGGACAAGTTCCAGGCCCAGGCGCAGAAGTTCGGCGCCTCGGTCGAGTACGAAGACGCAACAGAGCTTCGGCTCGAAGGCGACGTCAAGACTGTCGTCACAGATTCCTCGACGTACAAGGCAAAAGCGGTGATCCTCGCGCTCGGCTCGGCTTACAGGAAGCTCGGCCTCGAGGGCGAACGGCTCTACTCCGGCAAGGGCGTGTCATATTGCGCAACGTGCGACGGTTTCTTCTTCAAAGACAAGGAGATCGCCGTCGTCGGAGGCGGCGACTCGGCGCTGACTGAGGCGCTTTTCCTCACGCGTTTCGGCTCGAGGGTCCACCTGATTCACCGCCGCGACCAGTTCCGCGCGTCGAAGGTGCTGGCAGACCGCGTCGCGGCCGACCCCAAGATCGAAATTCACTGGAACAAGACTGTCTCCGAGCTTTCCGGCGGCGAGACCCTCGAGTCCGCCACGCTCGCCGACACCGTCACGGGCGAGGCCTCGGTGCTCCCCGTCGCGGGACTCTTTGTGGCGATTGGCCATGACCCGCGCACGGCGCTCGTTCGCGACGAAGTCGCCTTGGACGGCGCCGGGTACATCTTGGTCGACGAACCCTCCACTCGCACGAACGTCCCCGGAGTCTTCGCGGCCGGCGACGCCGTCGACCACACGTACCGTCAAGCCATCACGGCGGCGGGTTCCGGAGCTCGCGCCGCCCTGGACGCCCAAGCTTACCTCGAAGATCTTCGCAGCTGACCGGAGACTTCGGCGTCGAACCAAGGCGTCGCGTCCCCTGAATTCTGTCGGAAGCGCGTAGCATCGTATGAGTATGTCCGAGTCCTCCGCTTCCGACGCCCGCAAAGCCCGCGGAGCCTTCTTCACTCCCGCTCCGATCGCACGGTTCATCGTCGATTGGGCGGTGCGCAGGGCGGGCGACAGCGTCCTCGATCCCTCGTGCGGCGACGCCGCCTTTCTTGCGCCGGCCGCGACGAAGCTTCTCGAGCTTTCCTCGGTGAGGCAGGTCGCGGCCTGCGTTCGAAAGCCCGCGACTGGCGAAGTGTGCGCCCGCAAGGAGAAGGAAATCCGCGGGGAGGGGCCTGTCGGCGAAAAGTCCGCGGGACGCGAGGCAGAAGTCTCCGAAGCCGTGCCCCGTGAGATCCGGGTCGACGGAGTGGACGTCGACCCTCCGAGCGCGGCGGCGGCCCGCGAACGCGTCGGCGCGCTCGGTGTGCGCGCACATGTCCAGGTCACCGATTTCTTCACAGTTCCGGCCGAAGCCCGCTACGACGTCGTCGTAGGCAATCCTCCCTACGTCAGGTATCAGGGGTTTGCGGGCGCCTCGCGGACCGCCGGCAGAGAGGCGGCCCTGCGAGCGGGGGTGTCCTTGACGGCGCTCGCCTCGAGCTGGGCGCCCTTCGTTGTCCACGCCTGCCAGTTTCTCGTGCGAGGTGGCAGGCTCGGCTTCGTTCTTCCCGCCGAACTGCTCAGCGTCAACTACGCAGCCCCCGTTCGCCGTTTTCTTTTCGACAGTTTTTCGGGCATCGAACTGGTCCTTTTCGAAAGCCGGGTGTTCGATGATGCCCAGGCCGACGTCGTCCTCCTGCTGGCCGAAGGATACGGAGGCTCGACGTCGCACGCCGCAGTCCGCCAAGTCCGCGACGAACGCGATCTGGCCGCCGCATCTTCGCTTGCGCGCGCGGCCCGCCACGACGGAATGTGGGCGCCCGCCTCCCCTGAAGCCAAATGGACCGAGTTGCTCGCACCCGCGGCCGCGCTTGCCGCCCTCGACGAACTGCGCGATTCTTCGGCATTGACGCCGCTCTCCGAGTGGGGCGCGGTCAAACTTGGAGCAGTCACCGGCAACAACGGTTACTTCACGCTTTCTCCGTCTCGCGCCCGCGAGCTTGGCTTGGACCGCCGCGACCTGCTCAGGATCAGCCCGGCGGGAAGCTCCCATTTGCGCGGGATGTCTCTCACCTCAAAGGCGTTGGCGGCTCTGGGAGAAGAAGGCCGAGGAACGCTGCTTTTCAGGCCGCGAACCCCCCTGTCCGCCGCCGCATGGCGCTACATTCGCACGGGCAGCGAAACCGGCGTCGACCTCGCATACAAATGCAGAGCGCGGGACCCGTGGTACATCGTTCCGCTCCCGGCCGTACCAGACCTTTTCCTGACGGCAATGAACGCCGAAACGCCCCGTCTCGTGGCCAACAGCGCCCGCGTGCACCACCTCAATTCCGTTCACGGCGTCTGTCTGGCGGAAGAACTCCGCCGCTTGGGAACCGAACTGCTTCCCCTGGCCAGTCTCAATTCTGCGAGCAGACTCAGCGCCGAGCTCTCCGGCCGCAGCTACGGAGGCGGCATTCTCAAACTGGAGCCTGGCGAAGCCCGCAGATGGCTCGTCCCTTCGCCCACGCTCGTAAGCGAACGGCTCGAAGAACTGCGGTCGATCAAAGCCTCGGTCGCGCGGGTTCTGCGGCGAGGCGAGCTGTCCCGCGCAACCGAAATGGTCGACGCCGCCCTCGGACTGGCGAGCGCAAAGGCAGGCTCGCCCGGCCCCGACGGCCTTTTTGCGGCCGCCGCGGCTCTGTCGCGTCGGCGCATGGACAAGGGTAGAAAACGTGGCGGATAGAGCCGAAGAAGCTGGAACCGGGGCAGAAGACCGACCGCGTTATGCGCTCGTTTTCGCGACGGCGCGCTGGTGCGAGCCCGCCGTTCCCATGCGCGTCATCTTCGACGAACTGGTCCGCGACCTCGAACGCAGAGTCGTCGAGGCCCGTCGCAGCGTCGCTTCGCTCACCAACGGAAACCTGCCCGCCAGTGAAGCCTCGCCGCCTGCCGGGTCCGATTCGCTTCTCACTTCGGCCTTTTCGCGCATCGCAGGCGTGCGCGGCGTCGTCCTCGACGTCGACGAAGTCGACGCGGTCTTTGCCTCGAGGGCCGACGACGCCGCATCCGGCCGTCCCCCCGATCCCGCTTTTGAGCTCGACCCGCTCATTTCCCCCGCTTTCGCCGAAACGATCGACTTTGTCCCCATGATCGTCCTCGTGCGGGAAGGGAACCGGTCCACAGAGGACCGGAACCGGGCAACGGAAGGCCGGAACGGCATGACAGATAAACAGAACCGCTTGACAAATAGCCAAAACCGGCCGACAGAAGAACGGCATCCTCTGCAAAAGGAACCGAACAGCGGGGTGAATCGGCGCGAAGCAGAGGGCGGGGAACTGGTGCGCTTCGCCGGTCAGCTGCCAAAGCTTCACATTCGCGAACGAATTCTCGAAGCGCTCGGCGACGACCTTCTTCCTCCGGCTGCGTGAGTTTAGCCGATCCGTGGCAAACTTAGAAGGGTCGCACTTCCGGCGGGAACGCGTCCGGAAACCGGGGTGCGCATAGTCGACCGAGGAGACGCCATGAGCGACAAGCAGAGGAACGCCGACCGGGCAAGCGCCAATCGCGCGGCCGTTGCCACCGGCACACGCCTGGACCCCTGGTACAACACCTACGCCGATCGCGCGCTCGGAATGAGGCAGTCCGAGGTTCGTTCGCTCTTCGCGGTGGCAAACCGCCCCGAAGTCGTCTCGCTCGCCGGGGGCATGCCCAACATCGAAGGCCTGCCCCTCGAGTTTCTCGCGGAGATGAGCAGCCGCCTTCTGCGCGATCGCGGCGCGTCGATCCTCCAATACGGTTCGGGCCAAGGGTCCGATGAACTGCGCGAGATGATCGTCGAGGTCATGCGCCCCGACGGCATTCGCGGCCATGCGGACGACGTCGTCGTCACCACCGGCTCCCAGCAGGCTCTTGACCTCATCTCTCAAATTTTCATCAACCCGGGCGACGTCGTCCTTGCGGAAGCCCCTTCGTATGTCGGGGCCCTCGGAACTTTTCGGGCCTATCAGGCGAACGTCGTGCACGTTCCTATGGACGCCGAGGGCCTCGTTCCCGAAGAGCTCGTACGCGTCATTGACGAGCTTGAGGCCGAGGGCAGGCCGATTAAGTTTCTCTACACGATTCCCAATTTCCACAACCCGGGCGGGGTGTGCCTTTCGGCCGAGCGCCGCCCGCGTATCGCCGAAATCTGTCAACGCCGCCACATTCTCGTGGTCGAAGACAATCCCTACGGTTTGCTCGGTTTCGACGGAGATCCGATCCCGGCCATTCAGTCGATCAATCCCGACGGCGTCGTCTACCTTGGTTCCTTTTCGAAGACGTTCGCGCCCGGCTACCGTGTCGGTTGGGCGCTGGCGCCCACGGCCGTCGCCGCACGGCTCATCCTCGCCAACGAGAACGCGCTTCTGTGCCCATCTACCTTCGCGCAGCTTTCGATCAACGAGTACCTGCGCACCTACGACTGGTATCAACAGGTCAAGGAATATCGCGAGATGTACCACGAACGCGGGCGCGCCATGCAGGAGGCGCTCGAAGAGTACATGCCCATGTGTTCCTGGAACAGCCCCGAGGGCGGCTTTTACACCTGGGTCAAGCTGCCGGAGGGCCTCGACGCACAGGCCATGTTGCCGCGCGCCGTCACCAACCTGGTGGCTTATGTTTCAGGAACGGCCTTTTATGCCGACGGCCAGGGCCGGGATCATATGCGCTTGTCCTTCTGTTACCCGACGCCGGAGCGAATTCGCGAGGGCGTACAGCGCCTGGCCGCGGTGGTTCGCGCCGAGGCCGAGCTCGTCGACATGTTCGGCCTGCGCGGCGACGACGGCGCCAAACCTTCGCCTGGGGAGTTCGCATGGCCGCGAGTGTAAGGCGGGCGCAAAGACTCTGAACGCCGCACAGCGGCCGCGCGTCGCAGACGATCGAACCCGGCCAATCTTCAGCCCAATCCGACCGACCCCAATCCCGCCCGACCGATCTCAATCCAATCGATCTCAGCCCAATCCGACCGACCTCAGTCCGATCAATTTCAATCCAATCCGATCACCCACAGCACAACCGGCAATCCCGATCCAGACAACAAACGGGTCAAACAACAAACGGGTCACCCCGACCAAAGGAGAAAAAATGTCCGGACCTCTCACGGTGGCGATTCTTGCAGGAGGACTCACGCATGAGCGTGAAGTGTCCCTTCACTCGGGACGACGCCTCGCAGCGGTCCTTTCCGAGGCGGGCATGCACGTCAAAGTGCTTGACGTCGACGCCAATCTTCTGCAATCCCTCAAATCTATGCAGCCCGACGTCGTTTGGCCGCTCATTCACGGAAGCACCGGGGAAGACGGGTCGCTTCAGAGCCTGTTGGAACTCGTCGGTGTGCCTTACGTCGGCACGCCCCCTGCCGCATGCAGGATCGCCTCGGACAAGGCGGTGGCAGGCGCGGTTCTCTCAACCGCCGGCCTGAACGTTCCCGATTCGGTGACGATTCCGCAGAAACTGTTCCGCGAGGTCGGGGTGGGCCAAGTCCTTGACCTCATCAAGGCACGCTTCGATTTTCCTCTGGTTGTCAAACCAGCCCAGGGCGGCTCGGCGCTCGGCGTGACCATCGTGGCCTCGGCGGCCGGTTTGCCTCGCGCCATGGTGGATTGTTTTGCCTACGACGAGCGCGCCCGCGTCGAGCAGTATATCGAAGGCGCCGAGGTGGCGGTGTCCGTCGTCCAAACGGGAAGCGAACCCCGCGCTCTTCCTCCGGTCGAGATCGCGGCTGACGGACCCTACGATTACGATGCGCGCTACTTCGCCGGCCGCGCCGAATACTTCGTTCCCGCTCGCCTTTCCGAGGAGGACACCGCCGCCGTCAAAGAGGCCGCGGAGCGCGCCCATTTGGTTCTTGGGCTCAGATATCTTTCGCGCACGGACATCATTCTCGACGACGCCGGTCGCGCGTGGATCCTTGACGTCAACGTCGCCCCCGGCATGACGGAGACTTCGCTGTTCCCTCAAGCTGCAACAGCAGATGCTTTAGAAAGCGATACAACCGTCGACGATCTCTACGTGGAGATCCTAAACGCGGCTCTAACCTGATAGACAATGAGTTAAGACCGCGCCTGCGCCACACGCGCGTGCAAGCTTTCGCCACCACTGCACGCGCGTTCCCGCCGCGCCTAGTCCTCGCCGTCATATGTGTGTTCCCACCCCACCCAGGTGAGAAACATACGCACGGAGTTCTCAAGCGTCTTGCGCACGGTTTTCCCGCTCCACCCTTGCGCACGGTCTTCCCGCTCCACCCTTGCGCACGGTTTTCCCGCTCCACCAGGTGAGATGCAAACTGACAAATGACCTTAATCGTCATGAACCGTGATACAGTATCGGACGTTGACTCAGCTTCTCCGTCGGCGTTTGCTTAGCGTTTCTGCTCCGTGATATCAACGCCTGTCTCGCCGGGGCTGAGCACGCCCAGGATGCGATTGAGGTCGTCGATTGACGCGAAGTCGATCTTAATAGACCCTTTCTTTGCTCCCATTTCGACTTTGACGCGGGTGTCGAACCGATCGGCCAGCCGGCTCGACAATTCACCGAGCTCGGGGCCGTATCTTCTGGCTCGTCTACGTCCGCTAGCGGGCGAGGCAGTCGGTTCGTCGCCAAGGGCCACGATCTCTTCAACTTGTCGTACAGAAAGACCCTCGGAGACGATCTTCTGAGCAAGCCTCTCCATTGCGCCAGGGTCAGACAAACCGAGCAGTGCACGCGCATGACCGGAAGACAAAACCCCGGCAGCCACTCGCCGCTGGACCAAAGGAGGTAATTTGAGCAATCGCAGCGTGTTGGAGATCTGCGGACGAGACCTCACGATCCGACGTGACAATTCCTCTTGGGTGCACTGAAAGTCTTCTAGCAGCTGTTGGTAGGCAGCCGCTTCTTCCAACGGATTGAGTTCCGCTCGATGCAAGTTCTCAAGGAGAGCGTCTCGAAGCAGATCCTCATCTTGCGTATGCCGAATAATGGCGGGAACGGTCTCAATGCCGGCCAGCTCCGAGGCACGCCAACGGCGCTCGCCCATGATGAGTTCGTAGCGAGCTTTTGATTGCCCGGGAATCGGCGCCGCCAACGGCCGAACAATAACGGGCTGAAGAACTCCGACTTCGCGAATCGAAGCTGCCAGTTCCTCAAGCTCTTCCTCGTCGAATACGTTTCGCGGCTGTCTCGTATTCGGGATTATCTGGTCGAGGGGGAGCTCCGCGTAAGTGGCGCCGGGAACCTCAACGAGGCCTTCGTCTGCCTCACCCTGCTCGTTTTGTGCGTGGCCAGCACCTCCCGTTTGACCCGCGTCGCTCTCAACAGGCTCGTTGCCTCCGCCAAGCTCGGACTTGTCGTTCCCATCCTCATCGACCACACGGTTTTCAACGTCAACCGCACCGTCGACGTCATCGCGGGCCTCCGAGACCTCAGCTCGACTTGAATGTCCGTCTTCACCGGAGGAATCAACCCGGCTCGAAGCATCTGCGCTCGCAGCAACGGGTCGGGTTGCAGAATCAGCTGTCTCTTGCTCGCCCTGAGTGGTTCCGGACGTCGAACTGTCGCGAGGCGCGGAGCTCTTCGATTCTTTATTCCTGTTTTGCCTCACGTCCACGGACGGGACTTCCTCGGAAAACTCGACGGCGCCCGCTTGGTCGAAGGCTCGAACGCTCGTCTTATGCTCAGCAGCAGAGGTCGAATGCATTCCTTCGCTCCCTCTCGAATCGGCAGGGGATGTCTGTACTTCGCCATCGAATGACGCAGCCGGACTTTGATTCAGCCCTTCTCGCGTTCCGTCTCCCGTTGAGTCCTCTCCGCTTCCTGCCAAACCCCTGCCTTTGGGCTCTATGGGCTCGGACTCCACGGGCTCTATGACGACAGCCCCCATAGGCTCAAATTCCGCGGGTTTTGCCCCTGCGCGCTCTACGACAGTCCCCACAGGCTCAGATTCTGCGGGTTTCGCCTCTGCGCGCTTTACGACGGTTTCCGGCGTTGCAGTCGCTTCCGCGAACTCGTCAGTCGCCCCGGACGCAACGTTTGTGGTTACGCTCATCCGTTTTGTTCTCTGTGTTACGGAATGATCGACGTCCTGCGACGCTGCCTTCCCGACCACTTCATTTTCAGAGGCCTCTTCGAAATCACCGGAGACTTTCGCGCCGACGTTCACAGCTTTTTCACCGGCGTCTGCACGATTGTCGCCGGCGGGGTCTTCGATGGCTGCCGTGTCAACGACAACTGTTTCCCGACTGGGTGATCGGCCCTTGTCGGTGTCTTTCTTCCTGCCGGTGTCTTTCTTCCCAGCGGTGACTTCCTTCCTGCCGGTGTCTCCCTTTCCGCCGGTGCCTTCTTCCTTCCTGCCGGTGTCTTTCCCGGCGTCCTTCCCCTTGCCGGTTTCTTCGCTCCCTTCCCTCAGGGGAGACGAGCTGCTTGTCTTCGACGAATCATCGCCGCTAGAAGGACGGCGCCTTTTACCAGACGACTTCTTCGCGGCTCCCTCTACTTTGACGGGAACCTCGACAGCTGTCTCGACATTAGAATCATCAACGGTCTTAGGGGCAGCAGATTTCTTCGCTTTTTCGTGCTTCGACGATGGACTTTTGCCGCTCTCGCGACCCGTCGATGTCACACCGCTGCCAAAGAACACGTCAATGGGACGGTCTTTAGACTCCCTTTGCGCGGAAGGAATGAGGGCACCAATTCCTCTTCCGAGACCGCGTCTGCGTTCGGCCATTCCTGCTCCTTACTCGGCTCGATTAGCTAATTCGTGCGCCGCGGCCAGATATGCGATAGCGCCACTGGAGCGGGGTGCAAATGTGATGACGGTCTCGCCGTACGAAGGAGATTCGGCAATGCGAACTGACCGCGGAATCTCTGTTTCAAGCGTCTGTTCGGGAAAGTAGTCCCTCACATTCTCCGCGACTTCAGCGGAAAGATTGGTGTTCTTCGACGACATGGTCAGAAGAATAGTGCTGACTCGAAGCTCGGGATTATGAGAAGCGCTTGCGCCTTCAATTGTATGTAGAAGCTGCGTAAGACCCTCCAGAGCGTAGTATTCCGTCTGAACGGGAATGAGCACCTCTTTGGCGGCGATCAACGCATTGATAGGCAAAAGAGACATACTCGGCGGGCAGTCGATGAATACATAGTCAAATGGCGCTCCCTCGGCAGCGGTTGCTGCAAGCCCTTCACGCAGAGTGTCTCGAAGTCTGGTCATACGGTCGTCTTGGTCGGCAAGTTCAACGTCGACCAGCGATAGATTGATCGATGAAGGAACCACAAAGAGATTTTCCAGTTTCTCCGTCGGCTGCATAGCGTCGCGCATAGTCACGTTTCCAACCAGCACGTCATACAGAGTCGCAACGTTTTCGTCTCTCCTTGCACCCAAGGCTGTGGACGCATTGCCTTGAGGATCGTCGTCGACCACAAGAACGTTAAGACCGCCCTGTGCCAGGGCAGCCGCAATGTTGACAGCCGTGGTGGTCTTGCCGACACCACCTTTTTGATTGGCAATTGCAATGATCCTCGTCGACGCCGGAACTCTGAACTTCGACCCTCCGATCGCATCAAGTCTCTTCATGTCCTCAGCGAGGCTATTGGCAAGAGGAGAGCCTTCACCTCGCAGACGATCCCACGGGCTTTCCTCCTCGGTAACCCGCGCGGCCGCCCTTCGTGCCTTCCTTATGGGATCACTCACGTATCCGCTCCTCTCGTCTCATCACATTCTACGCAAAACGGAGATTGAAGACGTCCTATCCACACCGCATTTCGCGTCCGACTTTTCCACAGGTTGACTACGGCATCTCCCAAACGTTCATTGCAAAGCAACCTCACATTTGCCTGGCGTTCTCAGTCCGCGCTTCTATATGTTGGATTGTATTTTGCACTCGAGGAGTGCGTGAACGGGACCTAGCGTCATTATCGTTTTTACTTCATTCACAGTATTTTTACGTGCGTCACGCTAGGCAACGGTCGGCATCTTTGTGCGCAGTCTAAGATCCCACCTTTCACGGCCTAAGATCTGTCTAGGCTAAAACCTGGTCGTTCGCAGTCTAGCTACCGAGAGGATCGTTGTCTCCTACTTTTCCTCTAAATTCAAACACCGAGACATACTTCGCTATTATATTGAACCAAATCTCTCGTTTTCTTTTCACTCCCCAGGGATTGCGTTGCGTTCCTTCCCAGTGCCATCAGGTCTTCATGTCTTTCTAAACAAAAGACAAGTGACTATTCTGCTTGACCTCTCCAACGGACTGGAACGACCGTGTCAGGCGACGACGTCACCTGATAACGGCGTGGAGAGTCCTAATACTAAATAGGAACACGAGGTCCTAATTAAATAGGGACACGAGCACTCATGGAAACCGGATAGCAGAATACACTTATGCCGTCCACGCAGACACTTGAACTGTTTAGGAGTCACTCCAGTCCCAGTTCGGCTTCTCGGCAAGCAGAGCATTAGAGTCAGAGATACAAACTGCGCACATGAAGCAGACGCGACTAATCAGATATGCTGATGCTGCTCTATTTTCAAACGTGCCATTATTCGAGCAGCACCAGAAGACGCTTTGAACTCGCAGAGTCATCGAAGTGCGCCTTACCACCCGCCACTAAAGAGGAATCGTGTCGAGGCAGTGTACTAAGACGAACTGGAGACAATTGACCGCTCTTATGTCATTGGCTTTGAAGCAACATAGTTTTTGCTATGCATCAACGAGACTAGACTGTCGGCCCTCTCGTTACAAAGCAGTTCTCATTTCAAAGCAGTGGCGTTTCACGTGAAACGCCAAGTAGCGCCGATCGGCAAATGAGATAGACGTTCAGGGTTTGAATGATCATACAGGGCAGGCGGATATAGGGTATACATCTAATGAATGAGCTGTTGCTTCAACCATGGGAGTTTGACCCAAGCCACCTACCTACATGGGAAAGGAAGGGGCTTCAACCACAAACATGGATACATGGTCGGAAATCTCGGCATCTATTCCGTGACCATCTTCATCCCGCTGGAACGCCACGTTTCCAGTCGCACGTCCACGACGTCGGTCGCAATGCAGTTGCTTATAGCTTCGCATTACCTTAGGTACAGAACAGCTTTAAGTCTCAAGTCGTCAGATACCCACAAAGCAGTTCTATGGCGACGTCTCCGGAGAGATCTATGGGTCACGAGTGGTCTGTATTGACGCCTCCGATCTGGCTGACATCGAATGGACACAGACCGATATCGCGTAACGAAATCAAATTTCGACTAGTTCAGCGTTTTGAGCCGACGTCGCGTTGAGCTCACTAGCCACTTTCATACACTTACTTACTTCAGTGTTGAGCGCGCAATCTTGACTCGGGATGCCCTTACATACCAGAAACAGTAACTTCATCCCGATAGGAACTCGCCTACTTGTAACTGGTAGGAAATTGCTCTTGCAACACGATACTTCACTTCGATGCGTTAAGCAAAATTGCCGCTCAGTTGGAGCCGCACCGTAAACCAAGCCTAAGTACGTTTTGTCCACACCACATAACGCCAGAGTTCAAGTTCCGGATTTGGCATGGCTTGTAAGGTCTCGATTCAGCGAAGACAACCTGCGTTTATCAGCACCAGCCTTACTTAGCGGCACCAGCCTCGTTTATCGACACCAGTTATGTTTAGCGACACCGGCCTTCAGCAACGTTCCCACTCGGCGAGCGATCTATTGGTTTCAATTAATCAAGTCATTTGGCAGCGTACTATCTTGCGTAGTTGACACACCTAGCAACATCCACACAGCCTTCGGAGACGCTAAATATGACAATTTTACTTTCGGTAGTCGCCAACGAACGCCGCACGTAGACTATGTTTCACGTGAAACGCAATCAGACTCTAGATCCTTCAAACTTTGGTGAACAGATCAACAAGACCAACGCCCTACTCCGAATGTTCAACCAGCACTTACACAACAAAAAGGGCTTCAGCCGTCCACTTACCTGTAGTGATAGGCGCTCTTTTAACTTCTACTTAGAGCATCGACTCGTTCCGCGACGACCAACTGGTTCGCCTACTGCGTGTCAGGTCGTGACCTCGGAAAGCAAGCCAGCGGTCGCTATCGGGAAGGCTGAGGTGACTAGCTCCAGCCAGATTCACATTTGACAGTCTATTCGATGTCCAACAGAAGCGTTTGTATCCCTTCTAAGACTGGCAAACTTGCCAACTTGCCGTTTCACGTGAAACGTCGAATCGTTGACCTATGCAAGTGCTGTATCATTTGGCGCCTTCCTTGAGAACGACAACTACTTCTGCTTCTGAGCAACGAGCCGCCAACCGTTAGTCGCAGTCAATGCGGGATCCAATGACTATTTTGCTCTAGCCCCAGAACCTGATCTAGGTACCCACTCAGCGTAACAACTAGGACACTCAGTGGGAGGACTTGCTGCATCGGCGATTCCATCACCACCTCGAAATTCACACCGAGGATCAACATGCTTCCTTGCAGAACCGAGGAGTTAACAGTCTCGCTTAATGGATCATGGCTATAACGCATACTCCACCCGGTAACTAAACGTTGGCCACTACTAAAAAACTGGATTGCGCCCATAGACTTCGTAACTGCAGTTCTACCCGCCGAACTTGTAACAATGTAAAACGTAACCATGGCGCGTTGCCACGGAATTTTCCTTCCCGTAGTCAAGTCGTCCAGAATTGGGCCACATAGTCGGGTGACAATCAATACCGCCATCGTGAACTGGTTCCCTCAGCGAAGTTGAGGAGTTCAACTGCTATTTCCCTCCGCTATTTCTCAAACATAGACAGTCAGTAACTCCTATTACGTGTAATGATGCAATAGCCACGAAATCATTCGACTACTTAGCGGCCATCCCAGACCGATGGTCGTTTCACGTGAAACGTCAGATGCGCGCTCTTACGATTCGACACACTACTTCTGCTTTCGAACCTTGTAACTCAGTCGGGATCTAGTATGGCCACTATTTCGAGCGGTATCTGAGATAATCAGATAGCTGCCAAACATGCTGCGCCATGAGCTATGAGCACCTCGCTCATAAACTCCGCGGGGTCTCCGGCACGTCAAACTCGATGGCCGACGACGTCTTTTGTCAGCTCTGCTGACGTTGGACGAAAGTATCGGCTCGTGAAGTTAGTGGGCTAGTACCCTTTCGTCTTTTACACCTTCAGAGCTTCGCAATATTACGGGAGGTCGGACTAATGGAATGCGGCTATTCGAAGACGTCTGGGGACGTGTCGCCGTGATTACGAAAGTCCTAACGAGTACCGAGCGTTCAAATGGACGCGGCTATACAGTTTGGTTCGAAGCTGCGAAGCCAGTGAAGTAGTAATTACCTCAGTTATGCACATTGACAACTATTATGCGCGTTGCCAGCTACTTCCAGAAGCCACCGCCACTAGAGCTTCACGGCCTTACAGGCTAAAGAATCCAACCGGGACTCGGCCGTGGCCCTCATTCCTTCGAAACCGTACGAGCACGTGCATAGCCGTGCCACCAGAGCACCGCGCGATCGACATGTCGGTGCAAAAATCCCGTTTCAAGCAAGCCAAATGAGCCTCAATCTTGCTCGGTTTCACGTGAAACGGTAGCGGTTCTGCGGAACGTTAAGGTATTGCATGGGCAGTGCTGAGCAGTGCCCGTCGTTCGCGCGCCACAGCCGATTTCGCGTGCCATAACCGACTGCTACTTGCAGCCAGCTTCATTACGTGAATCAGCGCAAGTAGATTCAAGCTCCGCCTTGATTAGCTGCAGATTCGGATCCTTATGGAAACTTTTGGGCGTCTCCAATCGATGTAAGCGGTACGTAACCAAGCAGCTTGTACACAACCACTTCATGCCGATGGCCGTAAGTAAAGCGCCCAACCAACACAGAGCGAGTTTGGGAATAGTTACCACGACCAGTTGGATAGTGCATCAGCGCGTTTCACGTGAAACCAGAAGTAAATGCTTCTATACGCTCAATCCGTTTTCCGAGCAACGGATTTGTATCGTCTCGTCTTGCCTGGAGCGCAGACCATTTACCCATTTGAGGCGGAGAGATCTTGTTGAAGGTACGGAACTTCGAAGTAATCTTCTGATCCCGTTTTTCAGATATCGACCCAAACTCGCAGTGTCCTGTAGTCAGCCCGGCCGACTCGACAGCTCACCATCGCGTCGCTACTCAATCCACTAGTTGCCAGTCGGTTCCAGTAACAACCGTTAAGCTTCAAAACGTCGGAGCTTCACAGACCTTCGATCTCCAGTAGTGCGCTCTCAACAGTCTAAGTAAGCTGTCGTATCGGCAATGCATCTAGATAAGCTCAATTTTGACAGCCATACTCGCTCCGTTTGTCAACTAATCAGCTACGCAACTTATGTGTTCTTATGCAGTCTACATACTGCTTCTCCGCGAAAACAGGCGCTTTTGGATTTAACTCAAGGAGCGAACCGGCTTAAGACCGATGGCACTACCGTCGCTGATTCTCTCGTCCACTTCTGTGCAACAGACATAGGTGTATGTTCATCGACGGGCACCTTAACCTCAACGCAATCTTGAACCCATGCGACTGACGCATGTTTTAACTGAGTTAACAATTACTGGTTACTCTAATTGTGATAGGAGTACTTAGCTCAGGTGGAGGGTATAGCACATAACTACTATGTTGCTCGTGATAACCACGTAATCGCCGTTAATGACATCGAACCACTTTCGCCACACTGTTCCACGTGAAACGTCGACGGCATAGTTGAATGCCGCAACAGGCACTGAGTAGCAGTCATCAACTAGTTAGATTAACCAAAGATTCTCGTCGGATGGTGATTTTACAAGGTACCTAGATCGTGACCGCGTACAGCTAAATGTGTTGGTACGTCACGGACTGTAAGCATAATACTCAACACCCACGGTAGTACAAGCTTGTCCAGTTTACCGCAGGGATGCGAAGCATAAGCAGCTTCCAGTATTAACTGTCTATCTGTTCATCGCTACAACCGCATTCATAACCCCCGTACGAAAGCGGGGATCGCCATCATCAGATTCCATCCATATCGTTCTTATAAATGGAAACGTACTTACTTGAACTTAGCTAGTACTAATCCAAGTAGACACGTTGCCGATGCCTATCGTAGACGTGCTTCGAAAGCACGAGCGCTGATTAGTTCACTTGTTCTGATTCGAAATGTTTGTCAACTCGTTAATGACGTTACTTGACGTATATGTCTTAGGTTGTGACCACGGGCTGATGGCGACCCGCACCGTGGGCGGCAACACGATCGCTCAATCGGCTCCTAGAAATCATTTTGTAAACTTGAGCCACACAGGCACGCTTAGTCACGTTACTCGCCGCCCGACGTTTGGAGTAACGACAGAATATTGCGAGTGCTTTAAATCGTTTCACGTGAAACCGGCAAGATAGAAGATACACCGTGATTCTTCGTACAGCACTATTTGCTCACCGAAGCTCAAATCGTCGGGTACTAGTTCGCTCGCAGACATGGTTGCGAATAGTTCGAAGTTAAGTAAGCGAGAATGAAGAGTCGAAGAGTCACGGCGTAGGGCACCCAACAAGCGACTGTCGAAACTGAGTGAACAGCTGAAATATTGGCCTAACCCAACTAACCTAGCCAGCGCTGTCCGAGATCATTCTGATACGAGATACTCTGGTCCGCGATCGCTCTGTCCAATTGTCAAAAGCATGAAGGCTCACCAAAAGACTCCGTTCACTTGAGCGCCGTAGTCAAGCATCGATCAAAGGTCGGCCTCATCGCCTCTCTGCCTGTAAACAAGTAGGCGAACCACGATCTATCAAACCAACACACTGAGTCGGCGAGTGAGCTGACTTAGGGACGGCAAAATCGGCGGCATCCCGTATACGGTAAACGTGTACTTTGTTCAGGCGTGGTATGTGACCGACCGTTAATGATCCAATCCCTTTGCCTACACAAGCACCAGACAATTAGAATCCACCTGGTCGATTCTGTCGACTGCGTTTAGATAGAGGAAAATGGAGTACGTATCGAACTTGAGACATATCGGCCTCAATCGATCATCTTCGGTCAAGATGGAATACAACGAGAACCTCTGGAACGAAGCTCCTACACAAAGAAATCGCCTCAGTCCTACGGCCAACCACAAGGTCTTGAAAACGGCAAAATGACAAGTCTTCTGAACGGACCTAAGACCGCGATGCTCCGCGTCCAGGCCACGAAGCTCATCATTTGAATCATCAAATTGTCTCTAAAATGTAGGTAGCCTGAGCCTGAATGAACTGCAGATAACTGCTATCTCGCAGATAAAGTAGAACCACAAAATCAGATCGATCCAACTGGCTTGGGGCGTCACCGCCCTATAAACCCATCAGTTGAGCATCACTCAACCCGCGCACTAATCCGATCACAATACCGACAAGTACAAAGTCGCTTGAAACTTAACACTAACCACAACCGAAGTGGAGAATGGCAACCGCAGGCAAGGTCATCGAAGTGACCGTTATCAGTATCATTCAAATCGGCCTCTCCGTCCACGGCACCAGCTGTCCATATCTACCATTGCAATCAGGATCACTGCGATGGGAGCTAAGTAGCCACTTTCCTTATGGCCTATGATCCCACTTTAAACGACTTTTGGCGGTCTGCAGGCACAAAATTCGAGGCCTTTAGTCTTCTAGCATCCACGAACTTCTCGACACGAAGTGTAAAACAGGAGGAATCATCACCGTAAAATAGCTAAATGCCCCGTAGAGATACGCGTTGCCAAGTATGTGAAAATAGAAATGAGTCTCGCCTTCAGCCACATCACTAGCTGTAACAGACGAGATGATTCGCAGTCCGTCGCAGTTTCTGAGCTCTGGAGCATTCAAAACAAAATGATCGTCGATCAATTGAACCACTGAAACGTTAAAGTCGGTGGCTGCATTGCTAACGCTTACTAGCATCAAAACAACTCATAATGTATAGACCGATATTCTAATAGGATAAATAAAATATAAAATTATAAATAAAAATATGCACATTACGTATGTTTAAGGCGAGGATAACTAGGAAGCAAACTTGATGGCATAGCTTTTCGACACAGAGACAGACACAGATACAGATACAGATACAGATACAGATACAGACAGATAATTTCAAATATGGTCATCATTGAAAACCCACTTTGCTCATCGACCTCATAAACCATAACCGATAAGACTAATCTGTTAAACCAAACAAAATGCTTTCAAAGAGTACCATAACGGCAAAGGCTCGATAACGGTACGGCACTAACTCCGAATAGATTTACCCTACGAGCAAAAGATGCCCTCGCCGATGGCGCTGGTTGCGATAAACATAGAACGTTGTTGGACCAACGATTCGTCTTTGACATTCTGTTTCAATCATCCGTAGTTCAAATAGCTCGCTACTCGGCGGAATGGACTACTAGGTAAGAACATAAGTAAGAATTTACGGCCACAACGTGAATAAAATAGAATTATTAGAACCGAATACGTAGACAGCAAACGCATCAAAGTCATAACTAGAAAATCTTTAGCTTAAGAACATACACCATTTAAATCACAAAAACCATAGGATAAACAAATAGCATATCAAAGGGAGTCAATGTGTATTCGCATTGAGATTTCTACGTAGAAACAATCCTATAGTCTAGGTATATACGTCATAATATAATCAATCATCGACAACACAATATACTATCCATATAATGTAATAGCAACATACATAGACCGTAAACGTAGAAAACATAAGGTTTGGCGGCAACGCGTCGAAAGAGTATATGACACGTAGGACATACTCACCTATGTCTATTCGTTTGCTTCTTCCTAACTTCCAGTACGCGAGTCTCTTCCGTCGTTCCAAACGGAATCACCACATGGACGTCGGCCCATTTCGCGCGATACTTTCGCAGAAGGTGAATTGCATCATCAATCTCCTCATCGACTCGGGCTCCTTTGAGCGCCAACAACGAGCCGCCGCCTTTGAGTAGCGGCATTGTCCATGGGAGCAGCTTTCTCAGCGCCGCCACCGCCCTCGCCGTGACAGTATCCGCGTCTACCTTGCCGACAAGGTCTTCGGATCGTGCATGGACAACTTCAACGTTCGGCAGAGAGAGATCCTTGACAACGTCGTTCAACCAGCGTGCTCGCCGCTCCATCGAATCGACAAGGACAAGGCGAAGATCCTTGCGAACTATCGCGGCGACGACACCCGGAAAGCCAGCGCCGGAGCCGACGTCGACGACCTTCGCTTCAAACGGGATGAAATCGAGGATTGCCATGGAGTTGAGGAGATGCCTAGTCCATAGGCGCTTGAGTTCACGAGGCCCAAGCAATCCGCGCAGCTCGCCTTCCCTTTCGAGCATTCCTGCATAGTCCACCAGCTGTTGCCACGTATCCTGCCCAAAGTGGGAGGCCCCTCCCGAGGGAGGGGCCTCCGCGAGCACACCGTTGTCGTCCACGCTCAAGTTCACTTTGTAGCCGACGACGCTGAGCTCTTGCCGGCATTCTCGCCGTCGATTGGATCTGTCGATTCACCCGCGACGTCAACGGAAGCATCATCAGCCACACCAGCAGACACAACGTCAACGGAAGCATCGTCAGCCGCACCAGCAGACACGACATCATCGGACCCAGAGGGGGCAGAATCGGAAACTGCCCCTTCTTCCGGGGATTCGCCTTCTTCCAAGGATTCATCGGCGGCAGCAGCCTCACTGACAATCACATGGCGCGCATTGCCGAGTCCCTCGGAGTCGGAGGCTAGGCCGGCGGCAGCGGCGACGTCGTGAACGACCTTTCGTTCAAACGGATTCATCGGCGCCAGGGAGACGGGCTCCCCGTTGGCCAAAACGGAGGCAACCGCTTCGCGAGCGATTGCTGCGACCTCCTGACGATGTGATTCTCTGTAATCGGCGATGTCAAGCATGAGACGGCTACGCTCGCCGGTCTTCGCTTGAACGGCCAGACGGGTAAGCTCCTGGAGAGCATCAAGAACCTCGCCTCCCTGACCGATGAGACGTTTGAGCCTGCGGTCGGCGACGCCCTCCGTCACGACCGCAACAGACGCGCGATCGGCTTCGACGCCAATTTCGATGTCTCCATCTAAGTCGGCTATGTTGAGAAGCTCCTCAATGTAGTCGGCTCCAAAATCGCCTTCGTCGTTTAACTTCTTGACGAGTTCGGCCCTGTCAGCCATCGGATCGTCCTTTCTTCGGCAAGCACCGCTGCAGTGCGTAAAAGTAGTTGTAGTTGTGGGGATTGGTAGTTGCGAACTTGGGAATTCCTCCGACGTGGAAGCGTATAAACCTCCGGCCGGGAAGCTTTCGAAGCTCGGGTGAAGCCATGGCTCAAGGAGAATCGTTGGTTAGGGAAGGACTCATTGATGCATAGAAACTCATAGCTGGAGTAAGGCGAGCAAAGGATCAGAAGTTTCGCTTCTTCTGGTTCTGTTGGACGCGTTTCTTTCGATTGGCAGCCTTGTTCTTCGCGCGCGCTCGTTCCGCTTGGCGCCGCTCGTAGCGACGTCGAGCCCGCTCGGCCTCGGTCAAACCGTCTTTGCCGCGAACCTCTTCAGGTTTGTCGGAGTCGGCTTCATCGACATCAGAGTCGTCGGCGTCATTGTGAAGCGCTCGATTGGCTGCCTTCGCCGCAGCCTTCTTCGACCTTTCCTTGCCGAGAGGCTGAACCCGACCTCCTGCGCGAGCGGCGTCCTCGGACTCAAGCTTCTCGATCTCCTCCTTGCTCAGGCCCTTGCGTTCGCGCTTTTCCCGAAGGCGCTTCTGGCGTTCCTTGTAGGCTTGCGATCCGGGCGTCGGATTGTTGCGAATGAACCAAGCCTGCTGGCACAGATTCCAGATGTTGCCCGCGACCCAGTAAACCAGAACCGCGACTTGAAGGACTCCACCCATGAAGATGTACATGATCGGCATGCCGTACATCATGATCTGCTGTGTGCGGTACATCGGGTTGCTCTTGTCCAAAGCGGACTCGGGCATGTTTTTGCGCATGAGCTGATGCTGCGTGTAGAACATCGTGGCGCTCATGATGAGGACCAGCACTCCAATGACAATCTGGCTGTTGGTCGACGCCGCAGTTCTGAAGTTTGTAGCGAGCGGCGCTCCGAAAACCGTGGACTTCTCGAAGTCCGTCGCAAGCTCTTTGGTGATAGGGCCCAATGCCTCGCGTCGCCCGCTGGAAATGCCCGGGAATGCGGAGATAACCCTGTAAAGCGCGAAAAGAATGGGCATCTGGACCAGCATCGGCAGACACGTGGCAAAAGGAGAGGTTCCATGTTTGCGGTAAACCGCCTGCATCTCCTCCTGCATTCGGCGCCGGGAAACCATGTCCTTCTTGCCCTTGTACTTCTTCTGGATCTTCTGGACCTCAGGTTGGATGACTTGGGCCTGGCGCGAGGATCGAATCTGTTTGTTGTAAAGAGGAAGCACCAGAAGACGGACGACGACGGTGAGGCCGATGATCGACAAAACCCACGCCGCGCCCGCGCCGTCCGGAAGGCCGAACGCCACAAAGACCCGACGCAGGATCTCCATGATCCATGCGATCACCCACATGAGTGGGAAAAGGATTGTATCCACGCTACTTCTTTCGTATTCGGCGGTTACCCGCTCTTGCTGTCAAGCTTGCGAGGCCGAGCAGACCTCGCCGCCGCGGCGATCGCCCACTAGAGCCGCTTCCGCGTCCTCCCGCTCGTAGAGAGCGTGAAGCTCGTCCACATCCAGGGGCTTCGAGGGCCACCGTCCTTTGGGGGGAACCCTGTCCACTCCGCCTTTGCTCCACGGGTTGCACCGCAGAACTCGCCATACTCCTAGTAGTGTACCTTTCAAGACTCCGTGAATTCGCAGAGATTCCAACGCGTATTGCGAACATGTCGGCGCGTAGCGGCATCTTGCCGGAAAGCCTGGAGAAAGCCACCGCTGATAGGCCCGAATGGGCCAGGAAAGAAATCTGGTGAGAAAACTCATCGCTCGCCGCTCTCGCTGGAATTTCCCGTATCGGTGGGAGCGCTGACCGGCAAAACCTCGTTGCGGCCTTTGCCGCCAATCGACCCCTCCATACTCTCGTCAAGCGGCTCCCTGCGACCCTCGCGAAGCGACTCCTTGTGGCGAACCGAAGCGATGCAGCGGTCAAGGTCGGCGGCCAGATCTTGGGAACTGGCGCCTTTGGCCGGCGGAAAGACACGGACGGAAACGAGCTCACCCGGGCGAAGAATTTGAACGCGCGTCCTCATGAGATGGCGAAGCTGCCGACAGAGACGGTGCCTGACGACCGAGTTTCCGACAGATCTGGGTATGACAAAACCGACCTTCGGCGGAAGGTCGGTGACGCTGCTTATAGAATCTGCGCCGGACCGGTCGAAGCCGGAAGGATCTGCGCCGATTGCTACGAGAAGCCTGGCAGATCCGCCTCGAACGCCTCGGAAGGCTTGGGCGAACTCCGCCGAGCGCCGCATGCGGTTCTCGGCAGCAAGCACGTCAGGCAGAGAGCGAACGGCGACCCTTGCGACGGCGAGCAGCGAGAATCGCTCGGCCGGCGCGGGTCGACATGCGCTTGCGGAAGCCGTGCACCTTGGCCCGGCGGCGGTTGTTGGGCTGGAAAGTCCGCTTGGTCACGGTTGTTCTCCCTAAGACGGCGCGAGGAAGTCTCGCGAAGACTGCTCGTGTGCTAGGCACACATGACTAAACAACTTTACGCGAGGGTCCGCTCAGGGGTCAACGCAGCGTCCCCTCTGGTGAGTGGAATCTCAAGGGGGTCTCGCTATCGACAAACTACACGTTTGTTATTCACATCTGTGTCCACACCTGTGGATAAAGATCGATCTTCGAATGTCCGGCGTCAAAACGGGCAAATCTCCTTGTGAACAACATCGATGTAATTTCCACAGTTGTGGACAAGGCTGTGGATAAACCTGTTGCATTGTCTCCAAGGCTGTGTTCAAATTGGTCAGGTCCCACGCAGGAGGCAATGCGCGGTGGGTTCTCACACGTCCAAGGAGTTCCAATGAGTGACGGTAATCCGGCCAAAGACGCGTGGAATGCGGCAACCGAATTACTGCGCGCAGACGGCTCGCTCTCGGATTCCCAGGCCGCTTTTGTGCGTATGGCCCATCCTTTGGCCTGGGTGGACGAGATCTTCATGATCGCCGTGGGGTCCGAGTTTGTGAAAACCTGGATCGAGGAGCACGTCTCCGAAACGATGACCTCGATGCTCTCGAACATACTCGGACGCTCCGTGCGCATCGTCATCTCCGTCGATCCGAGTGTGAACGAGTCCCAGCCCGTCGGGACAATGGCGTCGAGCATTGCACCCAGCGCAGTCGCTCCCAGCGTCCTCGCGGCCTCGGAAGATCCTTTGCCTGCGTCCTCGCTGACCATGCCGTCGTTGGCCCCGTCGTCGTTGGCGTCGTCGGGCGTCGAAGCGGAAGAGGGTGACGCTTCGGATTCTGCGACGTCGGACTATTCGCAGCCTCGCTATCCTGGAATGTCCAGATCCTCCGAGCATTCTTTTTCAGAAACCGCGAAGTACAGGGAAAGCTCAACGGACGTCGAAGCCGGCTATGCAAGGCCTCGACCCAGGCACCTGGACACCTCCGGGTCTGGCGGCGAGCCGCTGCTCCCGAGCAAGCCGGACGAATCGCACGAGTCCTTCACACAGGGGATTCGTTACGTCGATCAGACGACGATCGCGGAGGAGGCGCTTGCCAAACGCCCCGACACCGCGGCACGGTCGCAGAAGGCGCGCATCAATCCGCGCTACACCTTCGACAATTTCGTCATTGGAGACAACAACCGCTTTGCCACGGCGACGTCGCTGGCCGTGGCCGAATCGCCCGGGACGACATACAATCCCCTCTTCCTCTACTCAGATTCCGGGATGGGCAAGACCCATCTCATGCATGCCATCGGAAACTACGCTCTCAACCTCTTCCCCTCGATCAAAGTCCGCTATGTGAGCGCCGAGGAGTTCACGAACGCCTTCATCAACTCCGTGCGCGACGGACACCAGGCCGAGTTCAAGAACCAGTTCCGCACGGTGGACATCCTGCTCATCGACGACATTCAATTCATCGGCGGACGGGACTCGACGGTCGAGGAGTTCTTTCACACCTTCAACGCGCTGACGAACTCCAACAAGCAAATCGTCATTACGTCGGACGTGTCTCCCAACCTCCTCAACGGATTCGAGGAGCGCATGCTCTCTCGCTTCAATTCGGGCGTGACGGCAAACATCGACCGTCCCAATCTCGAAACTCGGATCGCTATCTTGGAGAAGAAGGCCCACTCGGACGGTTTCACGGTTCCCCGAGAGGTCAACGAGTACATCGCGACCCACATGCTGACGAACGTGCGCGAGATGGAAGGCGCCCTTCGACGAGTCACAGCCTTCGCCGATCTGTCGAAGCAGACGATCAGCCTCGGATTGGCGGAAATGATACTCAAGGACCTCATAGCCAATCCCGACGCCATCGAGATCACCGCGACTCTCATCATGAGCCAAACGGCTGGGTACTTCGACATTTCCATTGAGGAGATGATATCGACCGATCGAAGCAGGGTCCTCGTCTCGGCTCGCCAAGTGGCCATGTACCTGTGCAGAGAAATGACGGAGCTGTCGCTTCCAAAGATCGGCCACCTTTTCGGCAAGCGCGATCACACCACTGTGATGCACGCGTGCAGAAAGATCGACAAGCAGATGGCGGAGCGGCAAACCACGTACAACCAGGTTTCCGAGCTGACGAGCCGGATCAAACAAGCCGCGCAGCAGGCCTCTTTGTAGCCCGCGTGCCCGGGCTTCGCCGCAGCTTGCGCGCCGGGCTTCGCCGCAGCTTGCATGCATGGCTTTTGGCTGTCCGGCGCATGGCCAGGTCGCGCAGTTCGCCGTGTGCCGGGCTCCTGTGGAATCCACATGCACTGTGCATGAGGCTGTGGCATATCCTTGATTCTTTGTGGACAAAGGCTTTTCGTCTGTGGATCTTTTAAGGTCGAAAGTGTCTCATCCACTGATTCCTATGTTTTGCACCCAGGTTCTGCACAGATCCATCCACAGCGAAATCCTTTGAAAACATTGACAAAAGTCCGGTTATCCACCGACTCCACAGGTGCTACAACTACTACTGAGAACTTATCTAGTACAGGGAACGATCGGTCTTGGACTGCGCAACGAGGCGGATATGGACGACGGCCAAGCCGTTCTCGCGTAAAGTGGAGTTAGGTATGTCCTTTAAGGATTCAAAGAAAGAAGGTCTGTAGTGAAGCTTAGGGTTGAACACGACGTCTTCGCCGACGCCGTTTCGTGGGTTGCCCGCACGATCCCCTCGCGCCCTTCTCTTCCCGTTCTCGCGGGAATGAAGATCGAAGCGGACAAGGACGGCTCCGTCGCCCTATCCTCCTACGACCCGGACATCTCCTCGCACGCCGTCATAGAGGCAGCCGTCGACGAGCCCGGAACGACGCTGGTCCACGGCCGGCTTCTCTCGGATTTCGCCAGGGCCCTCCCCAACAAGCCGATTGACATGGAGTTGAAGGGCGCCAAGCTCGAAGTGGTGTGCGGGTCGTCGCACATTTCTATGCAGTCGATGCCCCTCGAGGACTACCCGTCGGCGCCGCCGATGCCCGAGGTCTCCGGCGTCGTCGACGGGGCGCTTTGGCAAGAGACCGTCGCGCAGGTGGTGACGGCCGCCTCCTCCGACGACACGCTTCCGCTTCTCGTCTCGGTGTGCATTGAGATCGAGGGAAAGACGATGTCGCTCATGGCCACGGACCGTTACCGGCTCGCGGTGCGAGACCTGACGTGGGAGCCTGCTAACGAGGACGCCTCGCACAGGATCCTCGTGCGGGCCTCGCGGCTGTCGGATATCGCAAAGGCGCTGGGATCCGTAGGCAAGGTCGAACTCGCGATAGACAACTCGGGCCGGACGGGCATGATCGGCTTTTCGGCGGCCGGCCGCCACAATGTCGCCCGACTCATCGACGGCGAGTACCCGCAGGTCCGCAATCTCTTCCCCTCGGAGGCGACGGGCTACGCCGTCATTGGGCGCCAGGAGATGCTCGATGCGATCAAGCGCGCGAGGCTCGTCGTCGAAAAGAACTCCGCCGTCAGGCTTTCCTTCAGCGAAGGCCAGGTGATCCTCGAAGCGGGCCAGGGGGACAACGCCCAGACGAGCGAGGCGCTCGAGGCGACGCTTCACGGCGAGGACATCGTCATGGCCTTCAACCCGAGTTTTCTCCAGGAGGGGCTCGGGGCGACGTCGGCCCCCTACGTCCGGCTGTCGTTTACGAGCGCTTCGAAACCGGCCGTCCTTACCGCGCAGCCCGAGATCGACGGCGAGGACGATCAGGAATTCCGCCTTTTGCTCATGCCGATCCGCACCTACGGCGGATGACGCGCAAGGCGGGCGGGCGACGGAGAGAGCGTGTATCTTAGCGATCTCGCGCTGACGGATTTCCGCTCCTACGAGCGGGCGATCGTCGCTCTAAAGCCGGGGGTGACGGTTCTCGTCGGCGAGAACGGGCAGGGGAAAACAAATCTCATCGAGGCCGTCGGCTACTTGTCGACCCTCTCGTCCCACAGAGTTTCGGGCGACGCCGCGTTGGTCCGCCAAGGGGCGACGGCCGCGGTGGTGCAGGCGCGCGTCGTCCGCTCTTCCGCGCCGACGACGGTCGAGGTGGAAATCTACTCCGGCCGGGCCAACCGCGCGAGGATCAACCGCGGACTCGTGCGTCCGCCCGAAATCGTCGGCACGGTGCGCAGCGTCCTCTTCGCCCCCGAAGACTTGGAGTTGGTCTCCGGCGATCCCGCGGCACGGCGGTCCTTCCTCGACAGAATCATGGTTCAGCTTCGACCGCGGATGGTCGCGGTCAAATCCGAATACGACAGGGCGGCGCGACAGCGCGCGGCTCTGTTGAAATCGGCCGGTGCGGCGCGCAGGGGCGGCGGATCGGCGGACGCGGCCGCGCTGGACGTCTGGGACGTCCAATTGGCCAAGCTCGGGGCGAGGATAACTGCCGCCCGCGCGGAGATCGTCGCCAGGCTGCGGCCCCGTGTCGACGAGTTCTACGCGAAGGTCTCGGGCGGACGCGGCCCTGCTGAAATCGCCTACCGCGCAAGCGCCGGACGGCTTACGGAGCGGGCGAACGGCGCCGGCGGTGGGCCCGACTTCGGCGAAGGCACGCAGGAAGAGCTTCGCGACGTCGAGCTCAACGAAATCCGGCTCATCAGCGCCATGGCCGAGCGGCGCGAGGAGGAGATCAGACGCGGCGTGAACCTCGTCGGCCCGCACCGAGACGAACTTGAACTCGCCCTTGGGACGCTGCCCGCCCGAGGATACGCCTCCCACGGCGAATCATGGAGCTATGCACTTGCTCTCAAGCTCGCCTCTTGGCGGGTTCTGTGCGGCGACGAATCGGGCGAATGGGCGGAGGGCGGCGAGCCCGTCCTCATCCTCGACGACGTCTTCGCCGAGCTTGACGCGCGACGCAGAGACCGTCTGGCGCGAATCGTCGAAGAGGCCGAGCAGGCGATTGTCACAGCGGCCGTCGGAAGCGAGCTTCCGGCAGAACTGGGTGGGCGCCGCCTGACGGTGACGCTGGGGAACGTCTCGGAGGAGCCCGAGAGCGTTTGGGAGAAAATGACAAGCGTCGTCAAGGAATCTGGCAATGTCGCCGAGGAAACACGAAGCGATGGCGAGGAAGACGGCGGAAATGCGCCGGTCGCGGGAAACGGCCGCGCCGCGGAGGGCGGCGGCGATGGCTGACGGTGCAATCGATGCGGCGAAGAGGGCCGCGATCGAGCGAAACGGCGACGTGCTCGCGCTTCGCGCTCTGGATCGGGCTCGGGAGGCCGCGTACGCCCGCGGCGACGTGCGTACGAGGCGCCCGTCGGCAGCGCGGACTTTCGAGGAGGCCCGCAGCCGAGAGACGCACGATGCGGACGAGCCTCTCGGCGACGAGGTCCAGAGCCCCGGCCCGGGATGGGGCGACGTCGGAAGCGGCCCGCGGCCTTCGCACCGGGACCCCCACCCGATCGGCCAGATCCTCGCCCGCTATGTTCGGGACAAAGGGTGGCGCGAGAGGCTCGAGGTCGCATCCGTGGCCAGCAGATGGCCCGAGATTGTGGGCCCGACGGTGGCCAAGCATTGCACCGTCGAAGACTTCTCCGACGGCGGGCGGCTCACGCTGCGCACGTCGTCGACGTCGTGGGAAACCCAGATCCGCGCCCTTCAAGCGACCCTCGAGGCGACCCTCGCCAAAGAGGTGGGCGAAGGAGTGGTCAAGGAGATCGTGGTCAAGGGGCCGTCGCAGCCGAGCTGGAAACACGGCCGCTTCTCGGTTCGAGGGCGGGGCCCGCGCGACACGTACGGATGATGCGAGCGAAAACCCTGAGGAAACGTGCACTAGCACACGTACGGTCAGATTGGTCCATTCATTCCGTGAAGCGCGGTAGAATTGCTTAGGCCCCTTTGTTGGTGGGGGCCTACCGCAGCGGGGGCAGCGCTTCACACAGACGTCGTGATGGGCTCCGCATGCTTAGGCGAAGGAGAAACTCAAGCGTGACGACAGACGAAACATCCGCAGATAACGCGGCCCCCGAAGAGGAAAGCGTCGTCAAAGTCTCAAAAGGCCAGGCCTACGACGCCTCGTCGATCACTGTTCTCGAGGGTCTCGAAGCCGTCCGCAAACGCCCGGGCATGTACATTGGCTCCACAGGCGAGCGCGGACTCCACCACTGCGTGTACGAAGTGGTCGACAATTCGGTCGATGAGGCGCTGGCCGGGATCTGCGACCACATCGAGGTGACGATTTTGGCCGACGGGGGCCTGCGTGTGCGTGACAACGGCCGCGGCATCCCGGTCAACGAGCACCCAACGGAGCACAAGCCCGCCGTCGAAGTGGTCATGACGATCTTGCACGCCGGAGGCAAGTTCGGAAACGGAGGATATGCGGTTTCCGGAGGACTGCACGGCGTCGGCGTCTCCGTCGTCAACGCCCTTTCGACTCGAATGGAGACGGAAGTGCGCCGCGACGGGTACGTCTGGCGCATCTCCTTTGAAAACGGCGTCCCGACGGGCCCCCTCGAGCGCGGCGAGCAAACCGACGAGCACGGAACGACGCAGACGTTCTGGGCGAATCCCGACATCTTCGAAACGACGCACTACGATTTCGAAACCCTGCGGCGCCGCTTCCAGCAGATGGCCTTCCTCAACAAAGACCTGCGCATCACGCTCACCGACGAACGGCCGACGGCCACCCCCGAAGGCGACGAAGTCGTCGGCGAGACGGGAGAAGGCTCTCCGACGCCGGGGTACCGCAGCGTCTCGTACATGTATTCGGGAGGGCTACTCGACTACGTCAAGCATCTCAACACGACAAAGAAGGTCGAGGTCGTCCACCCGGACGTCGTCTACTTCGAAGCGGAGGACCGCGAGAGGCAGATTCAATGCGAGGTCGCGATGCAGTGGACGTCCGCCTATTCGGAGACCCTCAACACCTTCGCCAACACGATCAACACCACCGAGGGCGGCACCCACGAGGAGGGCTTCCGCTCCGCGCTGACCTCCGTGATCAACAAGTACGCCCGTGACAAGGGGCTGCTCAAGGACAAGGACCCCAACCTTTCGGGCGACGACATCCGCGAGGGTCTGACGGCCATCATCTCGGTCAAACTCGGCAATCCGCAGTTCGAAGGCCAGACGAAGACGAAGCTCGGGAACACCGAGGCGCGGACATTTGTTCAACAGCAGGTCTACTCGCATCTGACGGACTGGCTCGACATGCATCCGAACGAGGCAAAGGACATCATCCGCAAGGCCCTTCAGGCTTTCGCCGCCAGGGCCGCGGCGCGCAAGGCCCGCGAGGCGACGCGTCGCAAAAGCGTGCTCGAATCGGCGTCGATGCCCGGCAAGCTCAAGGATTGCACGTCGCGCAACCCGGAAGAGTGCGAGATCTTCATCGTCGAGGGGGATTCTGCGGGAGGCTCGGCCGTCAACGGGCGCGATCCCGAGCACCAGGCGATCATGCCGATTCGCGGGAAGATCCTCAACGTCGAGAAGGCGCGATTGGACCGCGCGCTTTCCTCGGACACGATCCAGGGGCTCATCACGGCCTTCGGCACGGGCATCGGCGACGAGTTCGACATGGCCAAGCTCCGCTATCACAAGATCGTGTTCATGGCAGACGCCGACGTCGATGGATCCCACATCGCAACCTTGTTGCTGACCCTCGTCTACAGGTATATGCGCCCCCTCATCGAGGGCGGGCATGTGTACCTGGCGATGCCGCCGCTCTACCGCATCAAGTGGACGAACGCCGTTCACGATTACGTCTTCTCCGATCGTGAGCGCGACGAGAAGCTCGTCGAAGGCAAGGACAAGGGCTTTCGCCTTCCCCGGGAGGAAAGCCAGCGCATCCAGCGATACAAAGGCTTGGGCGAGATGAACGCCGAAGAATTGTGGGACACCACGATGAATCCCGAGGCCCGCACCCTCAAACAGGTTTCGATCGACGACGCCGCGGCGACCGACGAGACCTTCTCCATCCTCATGGGCGAGGACGTCGAGTCCCGCCGAGGCTTCATTCAGCGCAACGCGCACGACGTGCGATTCCTCGACATCTAAGGCAAGGAACCAGTGAGCGAAGACACCGTTTACAATCACGGCCTCATCAAGGGGGTCGACCTCCAGCGCGAGATGGAGAAGTCGTACCTCGACTACGCAATGTCGGTCATTGTGGGCCGCGCCTTGCCCGATGTGCGCGACGGCCTCAAGCCCGTGCACAGACGCGTCATCTATGCGATGTACGACGGCGGCTACAGGCCCGACAACTCGTTTTCGAAGTCGGCGAAGGTGGTCGGCGACGTCATGGGCCACTACCATCCGCACGGCGACGTCGCCATTTACGACACCGTCGTGCGGCTGGTCCAGCCGTGGTCGATGCGTTATCCGCTCGTTGCGGGCCAAGGCAACTTCGGCACGCCCGGAGACCTCGGCGCGGCCGCGCCGAGGTACACCGAAGTGCGGATGGCGCCCCTCGCCATGGAAATGGTGCGCGACATCAAGGAACAGACGGTCGATTTCGAGCCCAACTACGACGGCTCGCTTCTGGAGCCGACCGTTCTCACATCGCGCTTCCCAAATCTGCTCGTCAACGGATCCGAAGGCATCGCCGTCGGCATGGCGACGCGGATTCCGCCGCACAACCTGCGGGAGGTCGCGGCCGGCGTCCAGTGGTATCTGGAGAACCCCGACGCGACGAAAGAAGAGCTGCTCGCGGCCCTCATCCAGCGGATCAAGGGGCCCGACTTCCCGACTGGCGCCCTCATCCTCGGGACCCGCGGCATTGAGGACATGTATCGCACCGGCCACGGCTCGATCACCCAGCGGGCGGTCGTCGAAGTGGACGAGATCCACGGCAGGCAGTGCCTTGTCGTCACCGACCTCCCCTATCAGGTCAACCCCGACCGCCTGCTCGACAAGATGGTCGAAGGCATCAAGGACGGCCGCCTTCCCGGCATCGCCGACATCCGTGACGAGACTTCGGGGCGCGCCGGCCAGCGCATCGTCGTCGTTCTGAAGAAGGACGCCGTGGCCAAGGTCGTGCTCAACAACCTGTACAAACACACCCAGCTTCAGAACAACTTCCCGGCCAACATGCTGGCGCTCGTCGACGGCGTTCCCCGCACGCTCTCCCTCGACGGCTTCGTTCGCCACTGGGTGACATTCCAAATGGAGGTCATCCTCCGCCGCACGGAATACCGGCTCGGCGAGGCCCTCAAGCGCCTTCACATCCTCGAGGGCTATCTCAAGGCGCTTGACCAGCTGGACGCCGTCATTGCGCTCATCCGCAGCTCGCAGACGGTCGACCTCGCCCGCACGGGCCTCATGGACCTGCTGGAGATCGACGAAGACCAGGCCAATGCGATCCTCGAGATGCAGCTGCGTCGCCTGGCCGCCCTAGAGCGCCAGAAGATCATCGACGAGTACGAGGAGAAGGCAGCCCTCGTCGCAGACTACAAGGACATCATCGCCAAGCCGGAGCGCCAGCGCGCCATCATCGGCGAGGAGCTCGGCGCCATCGTCGACAAGTACGGAGACGACAGGCGCACGACGATTCTTCCCTTCGACGGCGAGATGTCGGTCGAGGATCTCATTCCCGAGGAGGACGTCGTCGTCACCATCACCCGCGGGGGTTTCATCAAACGCACCAAAACCTCCGAGTATCGGGCTCAACACCGCGGCGGCAAGGGAATCAAGGGCGCCTCGCTCCGCGGAGACGACGTCGTCGAGCACTTCGACGTCGGCTCGACCCACGAATGGCACCTCTTCTTCACAAACCTGGGCAGGGTCTATCGAATCAAGGGGTACGAAATCCCCGAGGCGGGGCGCGACGCGAAGGGCCAGCACATCGCGAACCTACTCGCCTTCCAACCGGGCGAGACGATCGCCTCGACGATCACACTCAAGGGCTACGACCAAGCGCAGTATCTCGTGCTTGCCACGGCGGACGGCCTCGTGAAGAAGACGCGGTTGAGCGACTACGATTCGCCGCGCACCGGCGGTCTCATCGCGATCAAGCTCCGTGAGAACGGCAACGGGACGGATCATGTGGTGGCTGCCTGTCTGGTCGACGAGGACGACGACCTCCTCCTCGTTTCCCGCAAGGGAATGTCCCTTCGCTTCAAGGCGACCGACGAAGCGCTGAGGCCCATGGGGCGCCCCTCCTCGGGTGTGACGGGAATGAAGTTCCGCGAGGGCGATTCGCTGCTGACGATGAGGGTGGTCAGGGACAACGCGGAAGTCTTCGTCGTCACAGAGGGCGGTTTCGCCAAGCGGACGTCGGTCGACGAGTATCGGATCCAAGGCCGTGCCGGCTTGGGAATCAAGGTCGCGAAACTGACCGAGGAACGGGGAGACCTCGTCGGCGCCCTTATCACCGAAGGCGAAGACGTCATGGTCATCATGGAGTCGGGCAAAGTGATGCGGGCCTCTGCCGCCGAGGTTTCGAAGACCGGACGCAACACCCAAGGCGTCACTTTCGCCCGTCCCGACGGCGGTGACAGGATCATCGCAATCGCTCGAAACATTGAAACGACGATCGAAGCGGAGGTCGGGCAGTCCGACGGCGAAGGCGAAAACGCCGCGGACACGGTAGCCTCTGTGGTGGAGGTTTCTACGGAGACCGCCACAGATCACGCCAACCAGGCTGGAGCAACGGAGTAATCGATGAGTGAGAAACCGAAGACGGAGGCCACGCGCCCTACGAGTGGGCAGACCGAGGCCGCCGATACCCGCAATACAGGTTTCAAAGCGGCAGCGGCAAAGGGGAAGGCCGCATTGGGGGCCAAGTTCGCAGCCGACCCCCAACCGAAGCAGTCAGTGGGCATTCGACGGGTGAAGATGACGATCTCGAAGGTCGACCCCCTGTCAGCCCTCAAGATTGGCTTCATCACATCAGTTGCGATAGGCATCATGATCGTCGTCGCGATGATGATCCTATGGTTCGTTCTGAACAACATGAAGGTTTTCAGCCAGATCGACGACCTGCTTCAGACGCTCAACCAGCCCGACCTGCTCAGACTCGGCGAGTACCTCGAGTTCGGGCGGTGGATGAGCTTCGCCGTCATCATCGCCATCATCGACGTCGTGCTTCTGACGGCGATGGCGGCCGTCGGGGCGCTGCTGTACAACCTCATAGCATCTCTCGTCGGAGGCCAACGCATAACCGTCACTGATGAGTAGCGGTTGGATCCCCGGAGTTGCGCCCGCTTCCGTGGGCTTCGACGCCGTCGATCGCGTCGGCGTCGTCCTCGCGGACTCAGTGTCCTGAGGTTTGAGGCACCGCACACATCCCTCGATTCAGGTTTGGAAATCGGCGAAACACTGGGGTAATCTAGACCGGCACCCAGAAGTGCGAGGGCCTATAGCTCAGTCGGTTAGAGCGCTTCCCTGATAAGGAAGAGGTCGCTGGTTCGAGTCCAGCTAGGCCCACGCAAGAACACGGAGGGAATGAATCATGAAGAAGATCGCAGTCACGGCCCTCGCATTCGTTATCGGATATGTCGGATGGGTTGGCGTCCAAAAGAAGCTTCAGGATCGGGCAGTCTGGTACGAGGTTTCCGATCCCGTCGAATAGTCCGGAAAGCACCTTTCTGTAACTGCTGCCGGCTCGGGGCTATGGCGCAATTGGTAGCGCACCTGCTTTGCAAGCAGGGGGTTACGGGTTCGAGTCCCGTTAGCTCCACTCATCCCCAGTTCGACCTCCCTCGGACTGGGGATGCTTGTGTTCGAGTTTCAACTGTCCGTTCAAAGGCTCCGTCATTGACGGCGGACGTCAATCGCCTTGATCGCTTTGATCAACACGACTCCCCCGACGACGCAGGCAATATTGCGTCCTACAGCCAGGATCTCCTCTCGTGACGTTTTGAATGAACATTCCACCTTCGGCGGCCACAATGCGACGTTGCATACGAGTTCCATGCCCATCAGCCTACGTCGAATCGGCCGCCGAAGGAAATGGCGGGAGGCAGGCGATTGAGTAGGAGGCAGGCGATTGAGCGCGAGACTCGAGATCTTAAGCTCGAGACTCGAGATCAACGATGTAGGCGTTGTAGGGATTGCCTTCTACGGGCGCGAAGCCGCACTGCTTATAGAGGTTGACGGCGCCGTTTCCCTCCTCGACGCTAAGGGACACTCTCTCGACGCGGCGATTCTGTGCCTCGCCGAGGAGAGCGCGCAGAAGCGACCGGCCGACGCCGCGGCGTCGGTAGCCGTCCCACACGGAAATGCTCAATTCGGGAACGCCGTCCGCTATATAGCCGAAGCCCGGATCCGTCGCATCGAAGAACGTCAGCCACGCCAGGCCGACGAGCCGGTCGTTTGATTCGGCGGCCAGCCCGAAATCGCCCGACGACTCGTCGAATCGGAAGTAATGGCTGAACTCCTGCGTCGAATCAATGTCGGCGTAGGTGAATCTGCGTGAGCCGGTCCAGTTCATGTTCGCGAGCGTCGCCGCTCGCATGAGCTCGCGGTCCGAAGACGACAGAGGTCTAAAGGTCAGGTCTGAGGCTTTCACCTGTCCAAACTATCAGGACTGACGCGATCGAGCCGCGGACCGCCTCTGTTTGCCCTTGCCGCGTCGCTCGGAGCCCTTGACTACAAAATCGAAGAGGGCGTGCGGGAGGCGATTCAGAGTATAAGCCGCTCCTTCGATGAAGGAATGCCAATCATCTCGGCGTTCCGTTTTCAACTGAAAAGATGGGTATTGAAATCCATCGACGCGGGCGTCGGAACGATATATGATCAAAACGTTCTAAAGCGGTAGGGATGCCGCTTCGCTCACCACCACGTTCCTCGCCGTCTGCCTCTAATATGGAGGGAAAATGTGTAATTGAAAAAGAACTCCGAGTTCTTCGCGGCGACGGCCGCCCACGTGAGGCCCGCGACGCGATATCTCGCGCGAAATCGGACTCTTTGTCACGCCGCGTGCATTGACTGACGCAGCGGTGGTTCGAACTAAAGTCTAAATTGCCTCGCAACATGGCGGAGACGCCACTGCATTCCCTATGCGCGCTCATTGCACGCCTTCATTGTCACCATGGAGGAGATCATGTCCACCTCTTTTAAAAGATTCTCTTATACCGCGGCTTTCGCCGTTATCGCCGTGGCCACGTCCGCGTTGGCGCCGGCGGCTGCAGCCACGCAGGGCGCCGACGCCCCGAAGGCCGCGACCGTTCTAGGCACTCGTCTCCCTGCAGACAGGACCGACGACCCGAACGGCCAGAAGAACAGCCCGAACGGCCAAAACGACCCCGACGACGCTTCGCCTCAGTCAGGCTCCCCGTCGGAAGAGTCCGAGGCCCCCTCGCAAAATCCTTCAAACAACACCGAAAACAAAGCATCTCCGGGATCCTCCGGCGCGACTCCGGCGGACGCCCCGAGCGCAAGCGCGGCGCCCGCTGACACGCCTTCCACGCCGACCGGAGATTTTGACATTGACGGCAACGGGAAGCTCGTGCGATACAAGGGTTCGGCCACGGACGTGACGATCCCCGACTCTGTCAAAGTCATCGGCGAGTACGCCTTCAAGCAAACCGGCGTCGTGAAGGCGAAGATCCCCGCCACCGTCGTCGAGATCGAAAAGGGGGCCTTCTTCGGATGCAGCGCCCTGACGACGGTCGAATTCGAAGACACCGACGCCAAACCGAGCCAACTGACCAAGATCGGCGAGCTCGCCTTTTACAGGACGGGGGCCTTCAAGGAGACGGCCCTCCCTCGTTCGGTGACGTCCCTCGGACGATCGGTTTTCAGCAAGAGCGGGATTCAGAAGATTTCGCTGCCCGCAGGGGTCACGGAGATTCCCGACGAGGCCTTCTTCCGTGCAAGCCACCTCAGCGACGTCGCCGTCTCGGACAACGTTGAGAAAATCGGATACAGGGCGTTCGGCAGAACAGGCAGTCTCAAGGCTCTCAAGGTCGTTGGGGCGAACGGACAGGTATCGACGGGTTTTCCGTCAAAACTCAAGGCTATCGGCAAGTACGCTTTCTGGTACTCGCCGATCACAGAAGTGACTTTCCCCGCGGGAATGGAGTCGATCGGCGACGACGCATTCGACCGCTCGAACTTGACCAAAGTGACCTTCAACAAAGGTTTGAAGTCCATTGGCGATGGGGCTTTCGCAGGCACAGACATCACCGATCTGACGATTCCCGATTCGGTCGTCGAAGCCAAAGGCGCGATGAGGGCCATGAGAAAACTCGTGACCCTTCACATCGGCAAGGGCGTAGGGCCCGATCAGCTTGACGGTTCGTTCTTCGGAACCAAATCTCTTAAGACGATCACCGTTTCCCAGGAAAACCCAAACTACAAGACAATCGCCAATGTGCTGTTCAACGGGGAAGGAACCAAGCTCATTGCGATTCCCCTAGGCCGCACTTTCGACAACGACACGGTGAAAAAATACAGAGTGCCGGCCGGCGTGAGAGAAATCGCCAGCAGTGCGTTCTCGGGCTCCGATTTCAAGGAGATCGATTTCCCAAGCAGCGTTCGAACCATCGGCGACTTCGCTTTCAGCCATTCGGCGCTCAAGCGGCTGGAGCTTCCCTCTAGCGTCGAGAGCATCGGAGAGAACGCCTTTTCGGAGTGCACCAGTTTGGAAAGCGCCGACGTCGGAGGCGCCGTCAAGATCGGCGCGTCCGCCTTTTCGAACGATTCGGCGCTTAAGAGCGTTAACTTGCATCCCGAGCTAAACAGGCTCAAGGAGATCGGTGCCTTTGCCTTCTTCTATTCAGGATTGGAAAAAGTGAAAACGCCGGATTCTCTGGCGACGATTGGCGAGCGCGCCTTCTGCGCCAACCAGAGCCTTCTCGAGATTCGCTTCGGTTCTGGACTGGCGACTATAGGGGAAATGGCTCTCGCAGACACACCGAAGCTTCGCTCGATAGAGGTGGCCGAAGGCAACCCCGTCTTTAGCGACGATTCGCGCAAGATGCTCTACGCCAAGCGCGAGAACGGCTTGCACCTCGTTGCGTGTGCCGGGGGTTCCGTGGGCTCAGACGTTCGAGTCAAGGACGGCACCGTGGCGATTGAAGACTCTGCATTCTTCGGCGTTGCGTCTATGCGCTCACTCCACCTGCCGGAGGGCCTCAAGACTTTGGGAAGCCGTTCTTTCGAGGACGCAACAAACCTGAGCAACGTTGATTTCCCCGACAGTTTGGAGGTCGTCGGCGGCTTCAACAACACCGTATCCCTTCACAAGGTCGATTTCGGCACTCAAATCACGTCAATCGACAGAGCCTTCACCGGAAGGACTCCCGAGCGGATCATCGTGCGCGGAGGCAAGAACGGAAAGTACGATCAGACCTATGGGAACTCGAATGAAACCGTGTCGGCATACTTTGGCGAGGGGATGACGGACATTCGCTACACGGACGGCCGCTTGCCGAAGGTCCTCGTCCTGCCGAGGAGCTTGAAGGACTTTGAGCTAGGCGGCGACACGTCGGGCAACGAGGCGCGGAGGGCTTCGGCGGTGTTCTACGTGGCTGCCGAACCCGGTTCGTCTGCGTGGAAGCTGGTTCGGGAGAAGATGTCGAACGCAGGCATGGATCCGAACAAGCAGCTCAAACGGTACGCGCCGATGAGCGTGACCACACAGTCCCGAACCTCTCAGGGGAAGGTCACCGTTACGGTCAATGTCCGCGGCGGCGTGGCCGAGGGTTCCCACCAGGCGCGCATCCTCACCGTCGGTTCCGGTTCGACGAAGGCCTCGGACTGGGTTGAAGCGAAATCCGTGGGCGACGGCTACCAGGCGACTTTGACGTATGACGTCCCCGCCTCGGGTCAGAAGGTCAAGGTCGAGGTCCGCGACCACACGGAGTTGACAGTTCAGAAGGACGTCACTGCGGGCAACGACCCGGGGCCGAGCCCGACGCCGACGGCCTCGCCGAGCTCTTCTCCGTCGATCAGCCCCACCGTTTCGCCCACGGCGTCGCCGAGCGCAACGTCGTCGCCGAGCGCTTCTGACGGGCCGACGGCCTCTCCGACCGCTTCGCCCACGGCAAGCCCGACTTCTACATCCAGCCCGACTGCCACGGCGTCGCCGACCGCCCAGCCCGGTATGCCGTCGGCCGAGAATGCGTTCGTCATCGGCGGCAAGGAAGTGCTCTTCGGCCGCGCAGGCGACACGCCTTTGGTGGGCGACTGGGACGGCGACGGAATCGCCACCCCGGGAGTCAAGCGCGGAAACACCTACTATTTGGTCAATTCGATTCGGGGAGGGAAGGCCGACGTCGTCTTCTCCTACGGCCGTGCAGGCGACACGCCTTTGGTGGGCGACTGGGACGGCGACGGAAGCCAGACGATCTCGGTGCGCCGCGGGCACACCTTCTACCTCAACACAGGGCTCGAAGGCGGCAGCGCCGAAGCGACGTTCATGTTTGGGCGCGACGGCGACACCCCGGTCGTCGGCGACTGGAACGGGGACGGCAAAGACACTCTAGCCGTCAGGCGTGGATCCGTCTTCTACTTCATCGATCGGCTGGCGGGCGGCAAGGCGACGAGCGAGTTCACCGCAGGCGACGGCAAGGAGGTCGCGTTGGCCGGACGCTGGATCTCGGGTCAGAAGACCGACACCATCGGCTTGGTCTCCGACGGAACCTTCCAAATCCTCGATCAGAAGGGCGCGGGAGGATACTTGTCGCAGGTGGCGCGTGCTCCCCGATACCTTTCCGGGGTGTTTGCTGACGAGGCGCCTGACACCCTTGCACTGCATGGGTGACAATGGCGAGCGCGTCGGCGCCGGATAACTGACGCAACGCGCGCAGGCGGCTTGGGGCCGGGGCGACGAGTCGCCCCGGCCCCAAGCCGTCAAAGGCCAGACAAACGGCAAAAGGCGGGCAAACCGTCGAAAGTAGGCGAGGCGCCAGAAGGAAGGCGGACTGTCAAGGGCGGCAGAGCGCCAGAAGGCAGGCGAGCCGCCTAAGGGTAGCCAGAGGACTGGCAAGCGTCAGCGGATGCGTTCGCGGCTACTCGGCCGCGGCTCGCAGCATCTTGCTGGACACCCAGGGTCCGCTCCACCAGGCCTGCCACCCGAGGCTCTTGGGCCCCTCGATTTTCAGGCCGAGCTTCGACAGCTCGTCGGCATACTCATCCATTGCTTTAAGATCGGCGATGACGATCCTTCCGCCCGGTTTGAGCACGCGAACCGCTTCTCGGATCGCTCGGGCGCGCCTTTCGGCTTTCGGTATGTTGTGAATGGACATGCTCGCGGTGATGAGGTCGAAGGAGCCGTCTTCGAAGGGAAGCTTGGTCATGTCGCCCGTGACGAAATCGATGCGCGAATCGACTCCGTTGGCTTTCGCGTTGGCGGTGGCCGCCTCTTCTCCGTTGCCGGACTGGTCGGATTTGCGCCACAGGTCTATGCCAGTCAGCTTCGCCTCGGGGAAGCGCTGAGCCGCCATGACGATCACTGCTCCGCGTCCGCAGCCCAAGTCGAGGATTCGTTCGACGTCGGCGTCGTCGGTTTCGCTCAGGATCCTGCGCCAAACGGCGAACTTCCCACGAAGCGTGGTGTGCAGGTAGATTGCCGTTCCCCCAAGGAACTGGATCGTCAGCAATCCGTAGACGATTGGCTGCCACGCGCTGCCGCCAAGCGCCCCGAGTGTCGCGGACGCGAACATGACTCCGGGTATGAACCACAGGATCGGCACGTAGGCGGCGTCGATCCCATACGATCCGCGCGGTTTCACTTTCATAGACTTCCTTGGCGTATCAGTGGTTTACAACAACTGTGAGGATACTCTGCGAAGCGGACGCGTGTCGACGGCGGACCCAGAGTCGAGAGGCTGTCTTCAATGTTGCGTTGTGGAAACGGCCTGCCCGTGACGTCGGCTTTTCATTGTGGAAACGGCCTGCCCGCGACGTCGGCCTTTCATTGTGGAAAGGGACGGCGTCAATCTCTGCACCGGTGCAAGTGCCGGTTCGAGCGCCGACCTCAAGTTGCAGGCCTCGAGTGCGGGCCGCTTCTACGGCGCTAGGGCCCTGGGGCGGCGCTGGGACTCTGCGGCGTTGGAATCATGCGACGGCGTCGAACGCCACGCGGACCGCCCACGCGCTGGCGGCGAGGTCGACTAGGAGCCATGTGAGGATCCACATCCAAGACGGCATGCGCGTGAGCGCGGCCAGCGTGAAGTGGTCCTGCTCGCGGTCGCGCGTGCGGGCGACGTCCTGCAGCGACATCCAAGCGCCGATGAGGAGTATGAGACCGATGCCCGCCACAACTCCCGCCTGGGCCAGCGCGCCGACCTGCATGCGGTCCCCGAGCTGCCACAGCGCGGCGAAGACGAGCGCCGATCCGAGGATGACCAGCACCGTTCGGACGGATCGCGACATGACGAGCAGGCCGATGAGCGCCACGATTGTGACGATGACGATCGCCTTGGACCACCCGCTCAGAGCGCCGACGACGAGAAAAGCGCCAAGGAGCGCCGGGGCCGGATAACCCGCCCACGTCGTGAGAATGCGGCCTGGGCCCGTCGGTTTGCCCTTTGTGACGGCGTGCCCGGACATATCGCGTTGGACGACGAAGCCCTGGAAGCGCCGTCCGCAGGCGATGCCGACGACGGCGTGCCCGGCCTCGTGGACCACGGTTACCAGCGTGCGCCCTCCGCGCTTGACGGCCGGGACCGCGAGCGTGAGCGCAAGAATGCCGGCCCCAATGAGCAAAACGGCGATACTTCGGCCGTTCGTGGACAAGCGAGGCTCGGTCCAGTCCAGCCAGGAAGCGGCGATGGTCGTCATGGGTATCAGTGTTGCACGTGAAACTTGGAAAACGGCTACAAGGCGGAACGAGCGGCATTCTGGTTGTCACTTGTGCTTGGATCTCACTTTTCTTCGTTTGGTCCGATCGTCTTGCCGAACGCGAAACCAAGTGAAATCACGGCTCCAATGGCAAAGGACACGACTGGGAGCCAAGTGGATGTCTCAAGAACCCGTGAATATGCAGTTCGATAAGGACCGGGGGAAAGCACTGCTGAAGCTTTAGCTTGTCCTCCTCCTGAACCAAGTGACGCTAGCTGCATTTCGATGATGGCTCCCATTGCAGCCATGCCTATCACCCCGCCGACGATTCTCATGGTGTTGAAGATGCCTGACGCTGCGCCATGGTCCGTCGGAGCAACACGTCGCAAAGAATAAGTCGCAAGCGGAGGCCAGACGAAGGCAATGCCGACGCCAAAAACAGCGTATCCTGCAGTTACAAGAAGAGTGCTCCGACCAGGGTTCATGGCGTATTGCAAGATCAACGAACCTGTGGTTGTGAGAAGAAAAGCGGGGGTGAGAATTGCGGCGGGATGGAGCCTTGCAATCGTTTTTCCGACGAATCGCGCCAGCACAACAGTTGCAACTGGCATTGAAATTACAGTAAGAGCTGCAAGCAAGGCCGACATTCCCATAACGCGCTGTAGATAGTACATAACGGGAATCAACTGAGCATTGACTGCTAAAGATGACAAGACGAGCGCAGCAATCGACAGACTGAAGTCTCGGTTCCTAAATAAACGCAAAGGAATTAGAACTTCGTTCTGCCTGAGTTGGGAAAGAACGAAGCATGTAAGCAGAGCGAATGCGCCAACCAGAAGCGCCCAAAAAGCGGGAGCCTTCAGACTGGTTCCTTCTTGAATCGTGAGAATGAGGGCAGTTAGCCCCGTAAACGAAAGGACAATGCCAGGAAGGTCGAAACGATGCGAATGGCCGGCGAAATGTGGAATGAAGCGCAGGGCACAGAAAACGGCGATCAGACCTATAGGGATATTGACGAAGAAGATCCAACGCCAATTCAAGAAAGAGACGAAGAAGCCGCCGAGGATAGGACCAAGCAACGTAGCCGAGCCTTGGACGGCTGACCACGCCGACATGGCGTATCCTCGAGACTTGCCTGTAAAGAGCCTGTTGACGACCGCCAGGGTTTGAGGGCCCATCAACGCCGCACCGAGGCCTTGCACGATACGCGCTGCGATTAGCATACTGATGCTAGTGGAGAACCCACACCATGCTGAAGCGACGGTGAACACGATAAGGCCGCTGACGTATACGATTCGGGGCCCATACTGGTCGCCTAACCGTCCTGTGAAGAGCATGGGAACCGCATAAGCCACCATGTACGCCGTACTTGCCCAAATCACTAAGCTAAGTGATGTGTGTAGATTCGCTTGTAGTTGAGGCTGCGCAATCGCGACTATCGTCGTGTCAAGCATGATCATGAAGAACCCCGCAGATACGGCCCATAGGGCGGCCCACGGACGTACTTCATCGTGATTAATACGAGATTCTTTCGAACTTGATGATTTTTCTGCGTTAGAAGTTGTGTGTAAATTCTTATAATTATTTTTCATTTATAAATCGCCTCTTTCGCGCCAAACCTACACCTGTTATTAGAACTACCATGATGTAGGTATCGGCTATAAAGGAAATACGGATTATCTATCCGCTGATAACTTCTGGTTGGTTATCAATGACGAATGGTCAGAACAGAGCGTCTAATCCAGGAGCCGACTTGTGTTTACAAGGCTAGCCTTTGCTCACCTTCAAGAGCTTTCTTGAAGAATAGCGGCAAGCAATCCTGGAAACCTCTGTTCCATTTCGTCTCGTCGTACGCTAATGAAACGTGCTCGCCCCTGAACTGTTGTATGTGTAAGTCCTGCTTCACGCAGAATTCGCCAATGGTGAGACACAGTAGCCGGACTTACGTCGATGTTGCGTGCAATCACGGCACACTCAACTGGCTCCGTATGGCTGTATGTCAGACGAAGCAACTCTCGACGAGTTGGATCGGCAAGCGCACTGAGAATCGTCGTGAGATCGAACGAATCCATGGAAGGTTGGGGGATCGACCTCATCATACTTCACCCTTCATCCAGGATCGCCGATGAAGTGATGTTACCAGACTAGAACGCATAAGTGTCACCACCTTTCGTGAGTCGATAGCTGTCTGCTTCTGCAGGTCTCTTATGCGGCATTGCTTCAGTTCCAGCTTTTGTCCGGTTAAAGTTTGGATAGAGGGAGGTGACGAGTTCTTTCCAATTGCGTTTAATGAAGTTGCGGGCTAGTTTTCCACCACCTGATAAGTGAGGAAGCTCAGGAACAACGTAAATAATGTTCGGAGCTGGCTTGCTGCGCAATCGACGTGTGATGATTTCATGAATCGCTGTAAGATTGACTGCCTTTTCCGTCCTTGAATCGTTTAGGACCAACAACGCCAGAAGCGACGGCCTTCCATTGACCTCAGCTACAAAGACTGCGGCTTCAGAGACTTCGTCAAGAGCGACAAACTCGGACTCTACCTCAGCGGGGTAGACAGACTCTCCCTCAAGCGTTTCAATGTCTTCGAATCTCCCAAGGACAGTGACAGTTCCATCCTCATCGATTCGTGCAGCGTCGCCCATGGCATACCATTCATTGATAATCCGCTGCGGCGTTGTTTGGCTTGTAAGCCAGTTAATGATTTTCATTAGTTGATTATTGTTTTTCCAGTTCGGTTGTTGCGTCGAGAAGCTGTCTGTTCGTAATGAATGCGTTTTCACTCTATTTCCTTTCTTCTCCGCTTCTGTCCGCCAAACGGTGGTGGGCAGAATATAAACCGCTCGGTTGAAATTCTTGCCGTGGTTGCGGTTGGGTTTGACCGCCAAAACAACACCTTTCTTAACTTCACGGTGAATTCATATTTGCTCTAACAGTACTATGGATTGATAACTATCGAAATAAAATAGTTCAGAATGTGATTGTTGTCTCTGACGGAAGTTTCTCCAGATGTGACCTAAGCATTAAGAACTTTCGTGAAGCTTAGTTCGAGGTTTGGATTCTTGGCAATGGTCTTCCGTTAAAGTATGAATGCGAAAACTGGAAGTCGATAAGGGGTTGAAGGTTGTCAGAGCTTTTGATCCGATTGCCTGCGTGTGTGGTTGTTAGGCAAACTAAACTGCGGTTCAGATAGTTAAACACCCTCGTTCGTTAAAGGGGCGTTGTATTCGCACGTCGGCTTCTTTTAGATCAACGGCGGGAACTCGTCGAGGCTGAAGACCGATTCCACCGGGACGCCGAACCATCGGGCGATCCTCAAGGCCAGATGCAGGGAGGGCGCGTATTCGCCGCGCTCTAGATAGCCCATCGTCTGATAGTGGATTCCGAGCTCCTCGGCGAGCTTGCGGCGCGTTACCCCGCGAGCCGCCCGCAGCACCGCCAGGCGATTGTGCACGTGTTCGTCCCTGCTGCGCGCGGCGTCGTCTTTGGTGCGTGCGCTCTTGTCCTTGCTGCGCGTGCCGCCGTCGTTGGCGCCCACAGCGTCGTCCTTACCGGGCGCACCGCCCTCTTTCCCGCTTGGATCCGGGTTCCTTTGTTGTTTCGTCCTACTCACGCGTAACCCCTCGAAACGATCTTCTCCCGTGCTGCCGCGACCGATCCCATTGTCTCGCGGCGTATGCTGCGTCGGAGAATGCGGGGTGCGGCGATGTATCCGGCCACGGCCCATGCGGTTAGGACCGCGAAGGCGATCAGGGGTTGGAACGATCCGGATATCTCCACCGATCCGAGTTCGGGTGGGAGCACGGCGCTGCGGGCGGCGTGTGCGCCCCAGTAGATCGGAGTCGAGGCCGTGACCCACTGGAGGGGCTTCGGAGAGACGCTGATGGGAGACACAGTGCCTGCGCCGAAGAAGAGCATGCATAGGAGGGTCAAGCAGACGAAAAGACTCAGGGTGGAGTGCACGAGCGATCCCAATGCCACTCCGATGGGGAAGAGGACGACGAGGGAAAGAACGAGGCTGGCCGCCAGGACGAGGAAGTCGGCGAGGGAAGCCGGCCGCAGATCGGGGAAAAGGAGCAGTCCCACAGACATAACGACTACTAGAATGAACCCGTTTACGACGGAAAAAGACAGAACCTTCCCGAACATCCACGATTCCGTTCCGCGCGGCAAAATGCGCATGCGCAAAAAAGAGCCGTCATTGTGTTCGCGGAACATCTCGCCCATGATTTCAGCGGCGCCGAGCAGGCCGATCGATCCGAGCGCGCTCACAAGGGCGAAAGCGCTGTTTGGGACCAGCTCTGAATCCAAACCGTTCCATTCGTTGAGAGCCAAAAACAGGAGGAACAATGGGCCCAGGCATAGCAGACCGATAGAATTCCGCGTAAGAAAAGCTATGCGCAGTTCGGCGCGGGCCTGCAGACAGCCCGCTCGGGCTGCAGTTCGCATTGAGTGGATCATTGGTCGCCCTCCTTCGGCGAGTTTCTTGTGGTCGGCGGTTCGGGCGTCGGTTCCGACATTCTGGTCAAGGCGGAGTTCTGGGCCCCCTCGACGAGGCCCAGGTAGGCGTCTTCGAGGGACGTCCTGCGAACTTCGAGGTCGCTCACGGACGGATCCTGCATCAGCTCTCGCAGAAATGGCTCTGGCTCCGGCGTCGCGTGCACGTAACGGCTTCCATTCGAAGTCCACATGACTTCGGCCTGCGTCTCGACACGGAGCCGCAAGGACTCGGGCGATCCCTCTGCGGCGATTCGTCCCTCGTTGAGGATGAGAATCGCATCGGCGAGGCGGTCGGCCTCCGACAGGTCGTGGGTTGTCAGAAGCAGCGCCATTCCGGCGTCGACCTCGTCGGCGACGATGTCGTGAACCGCTCTTTTTGCCGTCGGATCGAGCCCGGACGTGGGTTCGTCGAGAATGAGGAGGTCCGGGCTGGTGACGAGTGCGGCAGCGAGGTCGAGGCGCCTGCGCAGCCCCCCGGAGAGAGTCGAGATCGTCTTGTACGCATGCTTGCCCAGGTCGAAGGAGTCGATCAGCTCCGAGACGTCGCGGCAGTCGCGGATTCCCTCGTATGAGGCGCGTATCCAGTTTAGGAACTCCATGACGCGCCATTTCGTGTGGTCCCGTTGGGCTTGGAGCGTCATGCCTATCCTGGCCTGCCAAAGCGGATTGGAGTTGTTGCTCGGATTTTCGCCGAAGACTTCGACGGAGCCTGCATTTCGAGGAACCAGGCCTCTGATGATCTCGACGGTCGTCGTTTTTCCGGCGCCGTTGGGCCCGAGCAAGGCAACCGTCTGCCCCCGCTCGACGCGCAAGTTCAGACCGTCGAGAACTGTGACGTCCCCGTACTTCTTCGTCAGATTGACGACGTTGACGACTGCATCGGCTTTCAGCTCGCCCTCCTTGCTGTAATGATACTTCGGAATATAGCGGTAGTGCTATCAACTACGCAAGTAGTGCGACATTCTGGTTGCCGTTTTCCAGCATTTCGAACCGTTTGCGTGCGCGCCTTTCCCTCGCCTGAGCAAGCGCCTGTGTGTAGCATCGAGTGTGAGCTTGAACCGTTTCAGTGAATCCAGGCGCCCTTTCAGCGGCGAATTCGCGGATGCGCGCAGACGGCTGCAGACGTTTGCCCTTCCGTTTCCGGCCTTCCCGATTCCTTGAGTGAAAGGCGACAAATGCGAGGTTTGACCCCCTACGACGCCGTGCTGCTGCTGTCCTACGGCGGACCGAACGGGCCCGAAGACGTTCTTCCCTTCTTGCGCAATGCGACGCGAGGCCGCGGAATTCCCGAGGAAAGGCTCCTCGCCGTCGGCCGACACTACGAGAGATTCCAGGGGGTTTCGCCGATCAACGCATGGAACCGCAGGCTCCTTGCCGACCTTCGCAGGGAGCTGCGCCGCCGCGGGCACGAAATCTCCGTCGGTTGGGGAAATCGGAACTGGCATCCGTTCGTCGACGAAGGTTTGGCGGAATTGGCCGACGCCGGGGCCCGTCGCATCCTCGTTCTGCCAACCTCTGCTTACGCTTCGTACTCCGGTTGCCGCCAGTATCGAGAGGACCTTGACAGTGCTTTGGCCTCTTTCGAAGGGCGCTACGGGCACGCGGCGCTAGGCGCGGAGTCAAGTGCGGACAACGCCGAAGACGCGTCGTTGATCGTCGACAAAGTCCGTCCCTTTTACAACACGCCGGGAATGGTCGGCGCGCAGGCGAAAGCGATCGCTGCGGCCTATCGGAGGCTTGCGGACAATGGGATTGATGTGGAAAACGTTCGCCTCGTCTTGGTCACGCACTCGATACCGGTCGCAATGGAAGAAGGCTCGGCGCCCACCGAGGCGGAACGATCGTCGATCGCTCCCGATCTCTCGACGGAGATCAGTTACGTCGCCCAACACCGGGCGTTGATACGGGCGTTGCTTCCTCTCGTGCGCGGCAGCCTTGGGCTGAGCCGGATCGAATGGGATTTGGCGTTCTGTTCGCGTTCCGGGCCGGCATGGTCGCGGTGGCTCGAACCGGACGTCAACGATCTTCTCGAGGAGCTGGCAGACGGGGGCGCGGGGGACGAAAGGCGAGAATTGGAGCGAAAGGCAGACGGGGGGCCGACGCACGGGCGGCCTGCGCGCAAGGGGCCTACCGGCAGGCCCCCGGTGAGCGGGGTTGTCGTCGCACCCATCGGTTTCATCTACGACCACATGGAAGTGGTCTACGACCTCGACGTCGAAGCACGGGGAACCGCGGCCAAGGTCGGCTTGCCCTACGAGCGGGCCGCGACCGTTTCCACGGACGGGGATTTCATCGCGAGCCTTGTCGACGTGCTCGAGGAGCGAGCCGCCCAAGCGCGAGGCGAAGACGTCCAGCCCGTCACCTTGACGGGCGCCGGACCGTTCCACACCGTTTGTCCGGAGCAGTGTTGCCGCTCGGGGCGGCCCGGCGTTCGTCAGCAAGGCGAATCCGATGCGGCACGAGCCGGGCTCCGCCTCGAACGGTGAGATCCCGAAGGGCGCAAGGCGCGGGCTGCGGGCGCAGGCAGCCTATAAGCGACGTCCAAGCCGAGCACGTTGGGCTCGCCCAAGCGGTGCGCCGGCAGCCCGCGGCACGAAAGGCTTCTAAGCTGCGAAAAGGCATAGACTGGGGGGAGGCAGAAGAAACCGCCAATCGCCCACGCCAACCCGAAGGAGACTCTTATGGATGAGCATATGCAGCGCGTGCCCGATCCTCGTGACGCGCAGAACGTCGACCTCGACGCAATCAACAACGCTTTCCACTACGCGTTGTACGCGGTATTCCGTTTGGCCGATCCTTTGCCCGCCGACGCCGACGCGCGGCGCCTGCTCATAGCCGAGAGCGCGGAGTGCGCCGATGGCGCGGCCGTCACAACGCGCGGTTGGTATGACACGGCGGGCTTTCGCGCCGACGCCGATTTGATGGTGTGGTGGATCGACGACGACCCCGAGCGCCTCCAAGACGCCTATCACAGGTTGCGCGCCAGTGCCCTCGGCCGCTGTTTAGAGCCCGTTTGGACGTGTATGGGGCTTCATACTCCTGCGGAGTTCAACCGTCGCCACGTGCCCGCATGCCTCAGCGGCGTGGCGCCGCGCGATTGGCTGATGGTCTACCCGTTCGTCCGATCTTACGATTGGTACCTTCTCAAGGCAGAGGAGCGTTCGCGCATCATGGCCGAACACGGGCGCAACGGCTTCAGCCAGTACCCGGACGTCAAGGGTTCGACACTGGCGACGTTCGGGTTGAGCGATTACGAGTGGATCTTGGGCTTCGAGGCGGACAGCCTCGATCGCCTCGAAGGCGTCCTCCACGCGCAGCGTTACACGGAGGCGCGCCTCTATGTGCGCGAGGACACACCTTTCTTTACGGGTCGACGCGTGGATCCCATTGCGTGGGGAGAACGCCAGCCGCGAGCTTGAGGCGGTGCGAGAGGCTCGGTGCGCCGAAGGAGCAGCGCAGCGCGAAACCTCCGACAACCAGTCCTTTCAATCGAGGAAATCAGCCTCTCAGCCATTCGACGGCGATTGAGGCCTGTCACGGCGATTGGGGCGCGTCCTCCTCAGATATCCGAACGACGACGCGGCCGCGGACCCCTTCCTCGACGATCCGGAAAAGCGACGATTCGAGCTCGTCGAAGGCGATCTCCGAGGTGATCGCGCGCAGAGCTTCGGCCTTGAGGGAATCGGTCAAAATCTGCCACGTGCGTTTCCGCACGTCGTCCGAGGGGAAGGTGACGGTGACCCCGAGCAGGTTGACCCCTCGGAGGATAAAGGGGAGCACCGTGGCATTCAAAGCGTTTCCGCCGGCGTTGCCGAAGGCCGCGATCGACGCCCCCGGCGCCGCCGTTCGCGTGAGCCAGGCGAGGGTGTCGCCGCCGACGGCGTCGATGGCCCCCGCCCACAGGCCCTTTTCGAGCGGCCGCTTGCCAGACGTGTCCGGCCGCGGCTCGACGCGCGCGGCGCCGAGCGAAACAAGGTAGTCTTCGGCGTCCCGCCGGCTGGTGAAGGCCGTGACCTCGTAGCCGCGGGCGGCCAGCAGGGCTGTTGCAATCGAACCGGCGCCGCCGCTGGCCCCGGTCACCGCAACAGGCCCGGCGCCGGGGGCGAGGCCGGCGTCCTCGAGCTTGAGCACCGCCATTGCGGCCGTGACGCCGGCCGTTCCGATGGCCGCCGCCTCAAGGAGCGAAAACCGCGACGGCACAGGGGTGAGCCAGGCGGAGGGAACCCGCAGATACTCGCAGTATCCGCCGCTGTGCCGTTCGGAAAGGGTGGCGCCCACGATCGAGACGGGAGCTCCGACGGCGAGGCCGGATTCTCCGGGTTCGACGACGACGCCGACGGCGCAGCAGCCCCCGACCATCGGGAGCGATCGCGCGATGGGGGCTCGGCCCGTCGCGGCCAGTCCGTCTTTGTAATTGACGGAGGAATGCGTCACCCGGACGAGGGCGTCCCCCTCCCCGAGCTCGGAGAGGGGCACGCGCACGTATCGCCCGCGGACTCCTTCAGGCGTCTCAAACAGTTGGTATGCTGCGGCGTCGTTCGTCATCATTTGTCCAACTCTCGATGCGCAGGCCGGGAAGCCTGCGGCGGAAAGGTGTGTCGGGTTCTCGGCTTGCAGCCCTGGGCTTGTGCATCATGGGTGGGCGTTGCGTCAAACCTTGGGCGCTGCCTCAACTGCCCCAAAACCCTGGGCGTTGCGTCAAACCCTGGGCGTCCGCCGTGTTCAGGCCTTGTGCTTGCCGGATTCGGCTTCGTCGGAATCCTCGGTGGGAACCTCTACGTCCTCCCAGTACGACTCGGCCCAGGGATCCTCGACGGGCTGGCTTCGCTTCCACAGGAGGACGGCCGCGCCCGCTGCGCCGCCGAGGATGGCCAGAGTCCCCGTCAACTTGAGGAACCGGCGCTTCTTCTTGGGCTTGGGGTCGGCGAGGGCTGCTGTCGCGGACGCCTGAACGGCCTGGGCCTTGGTCTTGAGATCGCCCTCGGTCGTGCGGGCGGCGTCGACGGCTGCACGGGCGACGCGCTTGGCCTTGGGGATGTAGTCGGTGACGGCCTTGTCTTTCGCCTCAGCTGCGAGCTGGGCAGCTTGGGCGGCCTTGGGGGCGACCCACTCCTTGCCCTGATGGGCGAGCTCTTGGGCTTGTGTTGCCAGGTGGGCGGCGACCGGACGGATCTTCTCGGCGGCCTGGCTCGCGACGGCCCCGGCCTGGGCCATGAGGTCCTGAGCCTGGGCGGCCTTCTTCTTAGCCTTCTTTTTCTTGGAACGGCAGCAGAACACTGCGAACCTCCTTCGGTTGTCCGGCGTCGACCGGAAATGACTGTACTCTCCCATTTTGCCGGGTTTGCCGCGAAATGTCAGCCCGAACGCGCTTTGCGCCCGGTGTCTGCCCACTCGTTTTCGCCCGCAGCGCATTAGTTTGCCGTGAATCGACCTGCCGCCCATCCCGCCGCGGCACTGTGGGAAGATGTACACATGGAAGCAACACTTCACACCAATCACGGCGACATCGTCGTGGAGCTGTATCCCAACCACGCACCCAAAACAGTCGCGAACTTCGTCGAGTTGGCGACGGGCAAGCGCGAGTGGACCAACCCCGCTACGGGAGAGAAGACCACTGAGCCGCTCTATAACGGCACGATCTTCCACCGCGTGATCGACGGCTTCATGATCCAGGGAGGCGACCCTCTGGGTCGCGGAACCGGAGGCCCCGGCTACCAGTTCGAGGACGAGATCCACCCCGAGCTGAACTTCAACGACCCTTACGTGCTCGCCATGGCGAACGCCGGGCCAGGGACCAACGGATCGCAGTTCTTCATCACCGTGGCCCCGACGACCTGGCTTTACGGCAAGCACACGGTTTTCGGCAAGGTGGTCGACGACGCGTCGAAGGCCGTCGTCGACGAGATCGCCAAAGTGTCCACCGACATGCGCGACAAGCCCGCCGAGGACGTCGTCATCGAATCCGTCGACGTCGCCGAATGACATTCCGCAGGCCGCGATGAGTGCATCTGCCTCCGAACGAGACGACCCCGGGTTTTCGCCGTCAGGCGATCTGCCGAGCTCTGAAGAGCCGCGGAATTCCGTGGATGTTCCCGGCGTCGGCGAAACGCGCGACTCGGGCGGAGGCTCCGCGGGCGGCGCTCGCAGACGGCTGACCGTCTTCAGCGAGCATTGGCCCAGAGCGGCCGTGACAATGGTGCTCATCGCGGCCTGCGTAGGAGTCGACCTCGTCACCCGGGTCGAGGGATCGATCGGCTCCTATCTCGTGTTCATGCCGAAGCTCTCGGAGCAGGAGCCCTATCGTTTTCTTGCTTCGGCGTTCGTACATGTCAACTTCTGGCACCTGCTGCTCAACATGTACGTGCTGTGGGTGTTCGGATCCGTTCTGGAACCCGTCATCGGGCACGCCAGGTACCTGGGGATCTACCTTCTCTCTGCCGTCGCCGGGAATGCCGCGGTCATCCTCACGGCCGACCCTCTGGGCAACTCGTGGTTCACCGCCACGGTCGGCGCGTCGGGCGCGGTCTTCGGGCTGCTGGGCGCCCAGCTCGTCGTCGCCCGGGTGTCCGGGGCGGACCTGACGGGTTTCCTGGTCTTCATCGCGCTCAACGCCGTCATCTCCCTGAGCCCCGACTCGGGGATCTCGTGGCAGTCCCACGCGGGCGGATTCGTCGCGGGGGTGGTGGCCATGTATGCCTTTTCGCGGGCGCGCGTCCTTTCGCCGGAAAAGAGGCGGATCGTCGACGTCGTCGCCTTCGCGGCGCTCAGCGAAACGCTGGTCGTCATCGTCGCCGTATGGGGCTATTCCTGAACACGCTTTCCCTGAACGCGCTTTCCTCGGCTTCGTCGGCAGTGGCGCGTCTTTCAGGCCAAGCTCTCGACTATGCGAGGCAGCAGCGACCGTTCACGCCGGGCCGGAAGGGCGCCGACCCGGCGGGCGTCACTTCCACCCCATCGTCATGAGGAACCCCGTGAGCATGAAGCCGAAGCCGATGAACAGGTTGCCGTTGCCCAGACCCTTGATCGGGAAGTTGCCGCCGAAGATGTAGGCGGTGACAACGATGACAAGGCCGACGATCATGAGGGTGACGAGCAGGGGCGCCCACCACTTCGGCGATTGAAGCCCCTTGACCCTGGCCGGCTTGCGCTCCTTCGACGAGGCCTTCTTTTCCGCGGCCTTCTTCTCTGTGGAGCGTTTCGTTCCCTTTTCGGGGTTTCCAGAGCTCTTCTTCGAGCCCTTCTTCGAGGATTCGGCGGAAGACTCCTTCTGCTTGCGGCGCGCCTTCGAGCCCTTCTCCGTCGTTTCCTCCTCAGAGGAACCATCCTTTTTGGACGAGCCTTTCGCGGCGTCCTTCTTCGATGCGCGCTTCTTGCCCCTTTTGCCCTTCGCCGCGACGTCCTTGACGTCCTCCTCGGTGCGCTTCGCGGAAGCATCGTCTACTTCGGCGAGGTCTGCCTCAGCGGCATCCGTTCCGCCTTCGGCGGCGTGGCCCACGACGTCGGCGCCTTCCGCCGTCTCAGCCTGTTTCGCCGTGTCGAGATCGTCGACCTCGCCCAGCTCGTCGGAATCGAGCTTGTCAGAATCAGCCATGGTCATCCTTCCGGGTACGCGTACTCAGCCAAGAGTAGTCAAAAGGCAGGAGTGAGCGCACCTGCCCATCGAAAACTGTACACATTCGCGACTGCGAAATCGCTGTAGACGAGCTCGGAAATCGGAAAAGCGGACACTCTCGGAACGGCGGGCCTGCAAGACTCCGCACCCAGCGGGCGCCGCGGCTCTGGCGCAGGTCTGGGACGAGCCGTGCGGCGTGATCTTGTACCCATTTGGGGCTCGGGGGCACGCATTGGCGTGGTTTCGCGGCGTCAGACGTGGAAGAGAGGGCCGCATCCCCGTAATCTATAAAGTTGCGGGCGCAAGCCGCCGCTTCACGAGCGTGCGGCAACTTACAGCGGAAGAAAGGACGTTGATCGTGGGACGTCACACATTGGGAGCGGACGGGCCGTTCACGCAACCCGACGCCGACGGCGTCGAGCAGCGGCCGGCCGCTCCATCTCCGTCGGGCGCTCCGGCATCCTCAGACGGGCTCGACTGGCTCCCCGGATGGGAGCGGGATTCTGGGGAAAGGGCCGAAGCCGCAGCGGTTGCCGCGCCTAAGGCTCGACGTCGCCCCAGCGTCTTCCAGATGCTTCTCGGTTTCATCGGCGAGCTGCTCATCACCGCAGGCGTGGTTATCGGCCTGTTCATCGTCTGGCAGGTCTGGTGGACCGACATCATCGCCGGCCAGGAACAGGAAGAGAGAATCGCGCGCGTCAAGGACCAATGGGGCAGCCAGAACGAGACGAAGATCGGCAGGGCCCGCACCGATCCGCCGCCGGCGGTCGACCACGTCACCGGAATCGGCGACGTCGAAGGGATCATGTACATCCCCAAGTTCGGCAAAGACTACGAGCACTCCATAGAGTACGGGACGTCGCTCAGCAAGGTCCTCGACAAGGGCGCCTTCGGCCACTACAAGGACACCGCCTACGTGGGAGAGGTCGGCAACTATTCGTTGGCCGCCCACCGTCAGACTTACGGCGCGCCGATGCGCAACGTCGACAAGCTCAAGGCCGGCGACCCCATCATCGTGGGCACGAAAGACGCCTACTTCGTCTACTACGTCAACTCTTCGTACGTGGTTCCGCCCAGCGATGTCGACGTCGTGGCACCCGTTCCAAAACAACCTGAGACAAAGCCCACTGAACGACTCATGACCATCACCACCTGCCATCCGCCTTTCGTCTCCGACAAGCGATGGATCATCCACGCGAAGTACGACCATTGGGTCGCGCGAAGCGACGGAATACCCGCGGAAATGAAGTAGAGAGGAAACCGACGTGTATTCATGGATCTGGCGCCACTTGCCCGGGCCCGCATGGCTGCGGTTCTTTGAGGCTCTCGCCCTCCTGTTCGCGGCGGTCGCGGTTCTGTTCACCTGGGTCTATCCCTGGGTCGCCGACACCTTCCCCGCCTTCGACAACACGGTGGGCTGATGGCGAAGCTTCTGGTCATCGACAACTACGACAGCTTCGTCTACACGCTCGTCGACTATCTGCGTCTGCTGGGCGCGAGCGCCACGGTGGTCCGCAACGACGTCGTGGATCTGGCTTCCATCTCCTCCTATGACGGCGTGCTTGCCTCGCCCGGCCCGGGAACCCCGGCCAAGGCCGGGGCGACCGTCGCCGCCATCGAACAATGCGCCCAGACCAAGACCCCCATGCTGGGCGTGTGCCTCGGGCATCAGGCGCTGGCCGAAGTCTTCGGCGGGGTCGTCTCGCACGCGCCGACTCTGGTGCACGGGAAGACGTCCGTCATCCGCCACAACGGCCGAGGGCTCTTCGAGGGGCTTCCCTCGCCGCTCACGGTCGGCAGGTACCATTCGTTGGCGGCCGAGCCGGACACGGTCAGGGAGCTTGTCATCACCGCCCGGACCGACGACGGGATCGTCATGGGCGTCGAGCACGCCGAACTTCCCCTGTGGGGCGTGCAGTTTCACCCCGAATCGGTGCTGACCCAGGGCGGGCATCGGATGCTCGCCAACTGGCTGGCGGTGTGCGGCCAGCCTGAGGCCCTCGAAGCGGCGCGCGGAAAGGCGCCTCTTATACGGTTCGACGAGCGGGCCTCCTAGAGCCATTGAACTGGCCTGCGGAAACCCTCCTAGTTTTCTAGCGAAAGCTTCTCGGCGCCGAAATCGATGCGACGACGGCGCGCGCTTGAGCAATGAAGGCGGGGCCGAACCAGTTTGGTTCGGCCCCGCCTTCATTCACAGCCCGTGTGTTCCGACCGGACCCGCATTTCGGCCCGACCCGCGTGAGCCGGCCCGCCTTGCATCCAGCCCTGGCGCGAGCCGCTTTCGCAGCTCGCCTCTCTGGCCCCCGCGCCTCCCGACGGCAAGCGGCGCGGGTGCGGGCCTTTAACCCGTTGGTGTAGGCGCGGGCGTCGGCACCTCAGTTGGGGGCGCCGTCGTCGGGTTGTTGTGAGTGGGACTCTCCGTTGGCACAGGTGTCGTCGGGTTGTTGCGAGTGGGACTCTCCGTCGGCTGTTGGATATTCGTCGTGTATTTCCCGACTTGAAGGGTGACGTTGCCTGCGCCGTCGACCTTTTTGCCGATGACCTTCCCGTCTTCGGCTTCTGAGTAGACCGGAACGTAGGTCACGTTGACCTTGTATCCTGCGTTCTCGAGCTTCTTCTGCGCATCCTCGGCCGAAAGATTCGAGACGTTGGGAACGTCGGAGTCGCTGCCGCCGGAGACCTTGATGTCCACAGCCGACCCTTCTTCGACGGACTCGCCCGCCTCGGGCGACGTCGAAACGACGGTGCCGCTCGTGGCCGAGTTGCCGCTCGAATTGGTGACTCTACCCACCTTCAGACCGGCTTTGTCAAGCTTCCTCTTCGCCTGGTCGAGGCTCACTCCGGTCACGTCGGGGACGGTGATTTCGGAGTTGCCGGAGGAGAAGTGGACGGTGATCTTCTGCCCCTTGCTCACCGTCGATCCGGGGGAAGGCGACGAGGTGACGAACTGGCCGGACTTGACCGTGTCCGAGGCTTGGTCGCTGCCCTTGACGAAGACGAGCCCTTCGTCCTCGAGCGCCTTCCTGACCTGCTTTTCGGTCATGCCGGTGAGCTTGGGAACGGTGACCTTGTCGGTGCTGTCGGCGGACGCGCTGTTCGTCGGCTTCGGGTCGGGGCTGTCGCCCGAGAACAGCGCGTAGAGTCCGATGATGGCGGCCATGGCGAGAAGGACCCCGGCGATCCACATCATCTGACGGTTTCGCCTGCTGTTGTTCGTCCCGCCGGAGCCGACGGTCGGTTGAACGCCCGTTTGCGTCGGGGAGATGACGGGGGCCGACGTCGCGGTCCGCGGAAGCGCCGTCGTCGCCTGAGTGGCGGGTGTCGGCGGGTTCACCGGCATTGGCACGGTCTTCATGGCCGCCGTGACCGCGGGAGCGTTGACCCCTTCGCCGCGGGCAGCCGAGAGAAGGTCGCTCCTGAACTCTGCGGCGCTCTGGTAGCGCTCATCGCGATTCTTGGCCAGGGACTTCATGACGACCCGGTCGATAGTATCCGGGATGTCGGGGAACATCTCCGACGCCGGCTTGGGCGCTTCAGAGACGTGCTGGTAAGCGACCGCCACCGCCGAGTCGCCGGTGAAGGGGGGCTTCCCGGTCAGAAGCTCGTAGAGAAGGCAGCCGGTCGAATAGAGGTCGGACCGGGCGTCGACGACCTCGCCGCGAGCCTGCTCGGGCGACAGGTACTGCGCGGTTCCCACAACCGAGTTCGTCTGGGTCATCGTGGCCGCGGAGTCGGCGATGGCTCGCGCGATGCCGAAATCCATGACCTTGACCTTGCCGTCCGGCGTGAGCATCACGTTGCCGGGCTTGATGTCCCTGTGGATGATGCCTTCGTGGTGCGAGTACTCGAGCGCCGAAAGGACGCCCGTGACCACTTGCACCGCCTCTGCGATCGGAACGGGCTCCCCGGTCGTCAAAAGGGAGGCGACGGTGCGTCCCTTAACGTATTCCATGACGATGTAGGGCAGCGAGATCTCGTGCCCGGTGGCAGTTGTGACCGGGGATTCGCCGGTGTCGTAGACGGCCACGATCGACGGATGGTTGAGCGCGGCGGCGGATTGGGCCTCGCGCCTGAAGCGCGCAAGGAACAGGGGGTCCGCGGCCAGGTCCGTGCGCAGGATTTTGATGGCAACCGTTCGTGACAACCGGGTGTCGTAGCCCAGGTGGACCTGGGCCATGCCTCCGCGTCCGATGAGATCGCCGATCTCATAGCGGCTGCCCAAGATGCGGGGGATGTCAGTCACGCCGTCACCTTTCTCTCGCAGTGATTGTGGATTGGGGACGCCGTCATCATGAGGACCCCAAGTACGCTTGTATGACTTTCTTTGCGATGGGCGCGGCCACTGAGCCGCCGTCGCCGTTCCATCCGGCGTTGCCCGAGTTCTCGACCACCACGGCGACGGCGATCTTCGGATCGTCGGCGGGTGCGAAGCTCACGAACCACACGTGCGGCGGCGTCGAGGCGTTGATCTCCGCAGTGCCGGTCTTCCCGGCGACCTTCACGCCCGAGATCGCGGCTCTGTGGCCCGTTCCCGATTCGACGTCGGCGACCATCATCTCCTGTATGTGCTTCGCCGTCGTCTTCGACATTGCACGCCCGAATTCCTTCGGCTTGGTGGTCGAGATGACGTCGAGGTCCGATGTGAGGGTCTGCTTGACGATGTGCGGTTCCATGACGACGCCGTCGTTGGCGATCGCGGCGCCGATGAGGGCCATCTGCATCGGAGTGACCCGGATGTCTTGCTGGCCGATGCTGTCCATTGCCAGCGCAGATTTGCTGGAGGGCTCCGGGAACCGCGAGGAGCTGACTGTCTGCGGCGTCTCAAACGTCGTCCCAAAGCCGAACTTCTTGGCTTGTGCCAGCATCTTCTCCCCGCCTACGTTGACGCCTCCCATCGCGAAAGGAGTGTTGCACGACTGGATGAAGGCCTGGCGCAGGGAGACGCGCCCGGATCCGTCCCCGCAGGAGAGCTCGCCGGGGTTGTCGATCTTGTGAGTCGTCCCGGGAGGGGTCCAGGTGTCGGGCGCGTCGACGATCGAGTCCGGCGTGAGGTCCGAGTTCTCGAGCATCGCGGTGGCCGTGAGCATCTTGAACGTCGAGCCGGGGGCGTACTGGTCGCCTCCGAGGGCGCGGTTGACGAGCGGGCGGGTTTTGTCCGTGCTCAGCTGGCTGTAAGCCGCCCTTGCGGCCTTTGAGTCGTGGGTCGCCAGCTGGTTGGGATCGTAGGAGGGCGTGGAAACCTGGGCGAGGATCGCGCCGGTCTTGGGATTGATGGCGACGACGGCGCCGCGCTGGTTTCCAAGGGCCTCGGTGGCGGCCTTTTGCGCCGCGGGGTTGAGTGTGAGGGAAACTGCGCCGCCCTTGCGGTGCGAGCCCGATATCATCTCCTGGATTCGCTGGGTGGTCAGTGCGGAGTCGGACCCGCCGAGCACTCCGTTTTCTGCCCGTTCGATTCCCGTCATCGAATTGTGGGCGGTTGAAAAGTAGCCCGTGATATGCGCGTAGGAGCTTCCCGCCTTGTACTCGCGTTGATACTTGTACGGGTCGTCGACGGCAGTCGAGACCACGATGGATTCGCCGTCGACGATGATCGGGCCGCGTTCGGTTCCGTATTCTCGGTAGAGGGTCCGAGCGTTGCGCGCATCCGAATTTAGCTTCGGTGCCTGGACGTACTGCACGTAAGTGGCCATAGTCATGAGCGCCAAGAACATGGCGAAGACAAGGGAGGCCATTCTGCGGATTGGGCGATTCACAGTTTCACCACCTGCGTCTCAAGGGCGTCGTTCTTGTTCGAGGAGCTGTCTTTCTCCAGTTCGGGTATGGTCTTGAGGAAATCGTCCGAAGGCAGCGGGTCGGCGGTGGCCGGGCGCCTGGCCGAGTCGGATATGCGCAAAAGCAGGCCGATGATGATCCAATTCGTCATAAGGGCCGAGCCTCCGTGTGCAAGGAAAGGCATCGCGAGTCCCGTGAGCGGGATGAGGCGAGTGACGCCTCCCACGACGACGAAGCACTGGATGGCCACGGTGAAGGCGATTCCCGTCACCAGGAGCTTGCCGAAGCCGTCGCGGAGGACGACCGCCGTGCGCAGGCCGCGGACGACGATGATGAGGTAGATGCAAAGAAGCGCCAAAAGCCCGATCAAGCCGATTTCCTCCGCGAAGGAGGCGATGATGAAGTCGGAGCTGGCCGCATAAACCTTGTTGGGGTAGCCCTGGCCCAGACCGGTGCCGAACAATCCGCCCGAAGCCATGCCGAAGAGTCCCTGCACCAGCTGGAAGGATCCGTGGGCGGAGTCGTAGACGTCCGGGTCCAAGGCGTGCAGCCACACGGTGAAACGGGCCTGAACGTGGGAGACCTGGCTGACGATGACGGCGACGCCGAGGGCGGCGAGAAGGCCGCCGATGGCTATCCAGGAAACTCGCTCGGTCGCCACGTACAGCATGCCGACGAACAAGCCGAAGAAAAGGATCGCGGTTCCGAAGTCCTTTTCCATCACGAGGACGGCCATGCACGCCGCCCAGGCTGCGAGTATCGGAATGAAATGGCGGGCTTTCGGCCAACGAATGCCCAAGAACTTCGGACCTGCCAACGAAAGGTTGTCGCGTTCGGTGACGAGGTATCCCGCGAAAAACACGGCAAAGCAGATCTTGGCCAGCTCCGCCGGCTGGAAGGACATTCCGATGTTGATCCAGATGCGCGCGCCGTTGATCGTCCGTCCGAGCCCGGGAACCATCGGCAGCAACAGGAGGACGATGCCCGCAATGAGGCTGGTCCACGTGAAGCGGCGCAAGGTGCGATGGTTGCGCAAAACGATGACCGTGCCCACCATGAGCGCTATGGCGACGAAGGACAGCAGGAGCTGATTCGAAGCGTGGTCGGTCTCCTCGGCGATGTCGACCCGGTAGATCATGGCGAGCCCCAGCCCGTTGAGGGCGAGGGCGGCAGGGAAGAAAACCGGATCCGCGTAGGGCGCAAAGCGCCGGACGGCGATGTGCGCGCCTGCGGTGGTCAGAACGGTGACGAGGAAGATCTGGGGGAAGGAGGGCGGGAGGCCCGACTCTCCGACGCCCAAATGGACGAGGCAGTACGCGGAAAGCCCTGAGAAGAGGGCCAAGCCCAAGAGGACAGCCTCGGGAAGGCGTCCGCTTCGCGGGGAGGTTTGGGTGACGACACTCATGGATTTGCCCCCGGCGTCGGATTGGAAGTTTGGGTGGGCTGTCCGGGTTGCGCGGGCTGGTTCGACTGGCCCGGTTGAACCGGCTGTCCGGGTTGCCCGGGTTGTTCCTGCCCGGGCGCGGTGGGCGTGGGCGAAGTCGTGGAAGGACTCGGCGAGGGAGACGGGCTCGGGGTGCTGCGCTGGGCCCTGAGATTGGAAACCACGGCACGGGCCTCGCCCAGCGAGCTGCGAGTGATCGGCGACGACAGCCGCTCGCGGGCCACCGACGGAAGCTGCGAGACGGGGATGTTCGTCCGCTCGTAGACCGAGGAGAACGAGATCGGGCCGATGGATTCGGGTATCCCCCGGTAGATCGTCACCTTGCCGCCGTCGACCGCGACGTAGTACTGCCCCTGGGTCCAGCGATAGGCCGCAAACAGGCCTCCGAACACGATGGCCAGAACGGCGAAGACGACGGCGAGCCTCGCGGCGGCGCGGGAACGAGGCGGCTCTTCGGGCACGGCCTCCGATTCGCTTTCCGCCGCGTCTTTGACGGCCCTCTTCGAGGTCAAGGCGGCGGCCTTGGCGGCTGCCGATGTGCCGCCGCGGGTCGGCTTGCGGTAGTCGACCGCGGCCGAGCCCACGACGATGGGATGTTGGCTGCGGGGCACCTCGTGGGTGCTCTTGTCGTCGACGACTTCTGCAAGCACCACGGTGACGTTGTCCGGGGCTCCGCCCGCCAAGGCCAGCTCAATGAGGCGCTCGCCGGCGTGGACGATGTCCATGCCCGCCAGAGTCGACTCAATCGTGTCGTGGGCAACCACGCCGAACAGTCCGTCCGAGCAAAGCAGCCAGCGGTCGCCCGGAACGGCTTCCCGAATTGACTCGTCGATCTCGACGTCGCCGGGGGTGTCGCCGAGCGCTCGCATGATGACATTGCGCTTCGGGTGGTTCTCCGCCTCTTCGGGTGTGATCTGGCCGTGGTCGACGAGGAACTGGACGAGGGTGTGGTCATGCGTGACCTGGGTGAGAACGCCGTCGCGCAGGAGGTAAGCCCGAGAATCCCCGATGTGGACCATTCCGAGCTTGTTGCTGGAACGCAAGAGCGCAATGCATGTCGTACCCATCCCGCTGAGCTCGGGGTCGGCTTTGGCGCGGTCGACGAGGTCCGTGTGCGCCTCGTTGACGGCCGTGCGCAGAAGCGGAATGAGGTCGTCTGCGCCGTAGACGTCGTCGTCGAGCGAGGCAAGATGCCCCACGGCGACGGAAGAGGCGACGTCCCCGGCGGCGGCTCCGCCCATCCCGTCGGCCAAGACGAGCAGATTGGGCGAGGCGTATCCGGCGTCCTGATTGTTGGATCGAACCAGGCCGACGTCGGAGAACGCGGCGAATCGAAGTTGAATACCCATTAACGCAACTCCATGGTGGTGCGCCCGATGACGACGGGAACCCCCGGCCCCACAGGCGTGGGCGTGGTTATGCGGTTTCCTCCGATGTATGTGCCGTTGGTCGAATCGAGGTCTTCCACCCACCATTGGCCGCCTTCCTGGTAAAAGCGGGCGTGCCTGGAGGATGAGTAGGAATCGTCGAGCACGAGGGCGGAATCGGGTGAGCGTCCGACGATGATCTGAGAGGTTCCAAGCGGAAGCGACGTGCCGGTCAGCGGCCCCGCGGTCACGGTGAGTGCGGAGACGGTTGCCGGGGCTTGCCTCGCGGGCGCCTGTTGAGGCTCGCGGCCTGACGACGCTTGTTTCTGCGGCTGCTGCGCGGCCTTCAAAGCCTTCGCGCGCCGCCTCTTGACGAGTGCGCGGCGATCGCGCACCTGGGTTCCGTAGACGTCGCGGCGCAGCGTGAAGACTACGGAGAAGACAAAGATCCACAGCAGGGCGAGGAAGCCCAGGCGAAGAAGTGTGAGGACTAGTGCGCTCATGCTGTTCCCGGTGAGTTCCAGAACATTATGTTTGTGCGTCCGATCGTGATCGTGTTGCCGTCCACAAGAGTGGCGGCCGTGATCTTGTGGCCCTCGACGAAGCTGCCGTTCGTGGAGCCGAGGTCAGTTGCGATGACGCCGTTGGGCGTCGTCTTGAGTTCGAGATGACGGCGGGAGATCCCCGTGTCATCGACGGTAATGTCGCATTCGGACCCTCTTCCGATCACGGTGACCGCGCCGGTCAGGAGATAGCGGTCGGGGCCGATGGCGATGATCGGGTGGCCCGATTGGACCGACGACGTCGCCGGGGCGACCGCGCCTCGTTTGATCAGGGCCTCGACCTGAAGGCTGCCGGCTTTGAGGGTCTCGTCCGTGTCGAAGGCGATTCGAACCGGACCGAGGAGGGTGTAGTCCTGCTCTGTGGCGTAGGAGGTGACCGCCAAGGTGATCTCTTCGATCAGGGCGTCCTCGCTCCACTGAGCCATCGTCTCCCGGTCTTTCGCCGAAAGCCGGATGACGAAGTCATTCGGACTGATGATGCGGTCGCGGCTCATCGTGGCAGAGTTCGTATCCATCGCCTTCTTGACTGCAGACGTGATCTCCACCGGTTTGAGCTCCGACTGGAAGGCGCGCGAGAAGACGGATGCCACCGCGCTCTCCACGCCCCTTTCGAACTTTTCGAATGCGCCCACAAGACACCTCCTATCAACGCAACATCAGTCTTAACGATACGGCGAAATCCCCCGCAAGGCATCATCGTACGGGCCTTCTCCCCAAAGGTTTGACGGCGAACACACTGGATTTGCGGCGCTTGACCGCGTTCGGGGCACCGAGTAAGCCGATAACGTAACTGCGGACCGACGTCAATCTGTGGAATGAAACACTCTTTAACACAACGGTAGCTGAATATGAAATGAGATGCTCAAGGCCAATCGACTCGACGTCGGAGTGCCCGCCAAGGCCGTCTCGCATGCATTGATCGGCGCAGATGCGGACGCTGGCCCGTCGGATCTGTTTGATGCCCATCTGTTCGAAAACCGAGGCGATTCTGCGTCCTCGGCGTGAAGGGAACGTGAAAGGAAACCGTGCCCAAGGCAATCTATTCTGCGCTCGCGAGAGCCCTCGCGGCAGCGTTATCGCGGCCGGCGCCGCCGCGATCGTGGGAGGCAAGATCGCCCACTCGACGGTCTCGGAGCAACTCGCCCAGGAGAGGATCGATGTGCCCCCTGTCAGGGCGGCGTCGAGGCGCCCAAAGACAAGGAGTCGCAGGAGGCGCTTCGTCCCTGCGTCGGGCAGAGGCTCACAACCGGCCCCGAGCGAAGGCCTTTGCCGACCATTGCATCCGCCAGCACATGCTCGAGGCCTCCGGCGGAGCGGCTCCGGCGGAGGCGGATAAGGCCGGCCGAGTCCGACGGCGCGGAGTGTCGCAAGGATCATCGCCGTCGGACTTGGAAAACCCGGCGGCGGCCTATATGCTGTAGGTCGCCGCGCAAGCGGCCAAGCTCAAGTGGCGGAATAGGCAGACGCGCACGGTTCAGGTCCGTGTGCCCGAAAGGGCGTGGGGGTTCAACTCCCCCCTTGAGCACAGACATGTGCATACACAACGCTGCCTGACGATCCATTTTTCCCCCGCAACACGCGAAGATTAGAAAGCTGCAATACGCGAAGATTGGAAAATGGATGCCGACACGGGGCTACATGCCCGAGCATAGACACGCATGCAAAGCTGCCTCTCCTCATCAGGGACCCTTGTCTTTGACTTTCAGGCCTTCCGCGCTTAAATCCAGGAGGTTTCGAATTGTCTTGTACACACTCAAGCAGATCCTTCTACGAAACCTCAAACTTCTCTATATGAAACATTCGGATGCGTAAGATGAATCTTGGCGTTTGGCTCGCGTCTCCAAAGACGGACAATGCGTATTTTGTATTGGCAAAGCAAGGAATGAAATTCATTTATGAATGGCAATGAGATACTCATAATATATTGACCCATATTCGTCGTTTCGAATGTTATACGCGTCATTTGAAGGGAACGCGGGTGAAATTCGTGCGCTCGCTGATAGAGCTGACAGTCCGCCCCCTTTTCATACGCCTCATTGACCGTCGAATTCGATTGGAAACGATGAACAAGAAGGTTTCATTAGCGGGACTAGACGTGTTTGTCAATGGTGTGAGTAAACCCTTAGTCATGCTTGTGCCGATCGATACTCGCTAGTAGTCTTCAAGCTAAGCGAAGTAAATACGACTAAAGAACACAGCTGACGGTGCCCTGGTACAGCATCGGGTTGAGTCACGATTCGACAGAAGAGAATCGATGCTTCGTAAGCCTTCACCTCTCAAGCGGATCGGTTGGCTATCGCAGCCGGCAAAGCTTGACAACAACCAAATAGAAGGCCCGTCACGACTGAGACTGACACCTTCTCTGCTCAGGGGCTTCTATTAGGACGTTTCCATTTTGGCGGCGTTCTTTCCGTCAACCTGTCGCGCACACCCCTGTGCGTGTCGTCAAATGCATCGTTCTTCAATCTCCCCTTGCCACTCCGACCTCGTCAACTCTTCCTTAAGCGCTCGCCGCCCTAAACGCGGAGCGCGTTTTCCAGGCTTGGTTTCCCATTCGGGGGCCGTCAAACCAACTCGTTGCTGCCAGTCGTGGCGCCCGCGGCGTGACGGGTATGGAAGCCGTTGTCACATTGCTCTGCCGAACTGAGGAATCGTTCGTCGAAGCACGTGGAACGGCTTAAGTCACAAACAACAAACAAAGGAGGTGGCCTCAATGGCTACGTACGTTTCTCCCATGATCGAAGAGATCGCCGATTACACCGACACCACTCGGGGGTACTACCTCGGTTGGGCCGACGCCTTCGGCGGCGGTTTCGGAGGCGGCCGTTGGTACCCCCTGCCCTGGTGGTGAGTCCGTCGCGCTCCTGAGCGCAGCGAAACCCAGCCAAGGCGGGATTGGACGGCGAGAGCGGTCCGCCGCGGAAGCTCGGCCGTGAGAAGGCTGCGGCCGAGCGCCGCGTCGCCGGACGCCCACGCCGTTCTGATCCTTTCCTGAACGGCACATCCCTGGGTGTGGGCCAGCGTTCTGGCCCACACCCAGGTTTCAACTAGGAGCGAAGACGGATGCAGACATTGCTGGAAACTTTTCGACCCGACGAGCGCCGCCTGGTTTCGGTGCAGCTTTCGCCGTATCTCGAGTGGTGGGTCGCCGACGGCCGCCGACGCGAACGGCTGAGCCGCTCCGACGTCGGTTTCGACGCCCCGGAGTCTATGCGCGAGGCGATTCTCGGACTGCCGCACCGTGCGACCATTCGCCGGGCGGCCGAGGAGCTCGTGCATACCGACAGCCCGGGCGTCGCCGTTCTCTTCGACGGCATGGAGGTGATCGCCTTGGTTCCGGCGTGGTCGGGCGAAAGCCTGTACTGGGCGGCCAAAGACGGCGTTCTTCTTCTGTCGACGTCGGCGCGCTCGATCGCCAAGGAGATAGGGGCCGACGTCAACCGCGCGTTCCTCGCCTCATTCTTGGTGGACGGCCTTCCCCTGGGAGTGATGTCCAGAATCTCTCCGTGGGACGGCGTCCAGGCGCTCGCACCCTTCGAAATGCTCCGGGCAGACAGAGATTTGAGAGATTCGAGCGTCAACGCCCGGCCCGTTCAGGTCCCTCCCCGCATCGAGCCGACGGGCGAGGAAGAGGGGGACGTCGACGGCGGCGTGACGGCTTTGCGCCAAGCGCTTGTGGAGGCGGCGTATCGGCGGTGCGCCGGGCATGAAGGCGTGATTTCCTGCGACATTTCCGGCGGCGTCGACTCGGCTGCGAACGCCTATCTTCTGCGGGCGCTCCACGTGGACTTCGACGCGACGCACGCCTCGTCGAGCTCTCAGTACAACCTCGACGACATGTGGGCCAAACGCATCGTCAACGACGTCGGCGCGTCAGCCGCGTTCTACCCGGCGCTCGGATCGACAGGGCTCACCTTCGACGCCGGGGCGGCCTTCCCCAATGGTTACATTCCCGAGACGCCCGTCATGTGGTGCGACACCGAAGGATACGCCAAGGCGCTGGCGGACCGGATGGCGCCTGCCCGAAGGCGGCCGATCCGGCGGGGGAGGCACCACGCCGAGCGTTTCGACCCACCGCCGGCCGCTCGCCTGCAGCTTATGGGGCTCGGCGGCGACGAGCTGTTTGCCCCATTGCCTGCGATAGCGTGGTCTTTGGCGCACCAGGCGCCTTTGCGGGCGCCCCGCCTGGCTATCGGCTACTGCAGAAACAACCGCATACCCCTGCGGCGCGGCATCCCGAGCATTGCCAGCAAAGTCAGGTACGGGCGGTGGGTTAGCCGCTCGATGCGCGAGCTCGCATCCAAAGGCTCGACGCCGAACGACGATCTGTCGTGGTCGGGTGGATTCTCCTTCCCCTCCTATATGCTCAACGACGCAAAGGAACTCGTGCGCGCGCCGTTCGACGCCGGAAGGCTGGAGCCTTTGAACGAGGACCGCACCGTCAACCAGGCCTTGGAGTCTCTGTTGGGGCAGGTGGCAATCATCCGCCAGGTCAACGACATGCTCGGCCAGGGCGGCATAACGTGGACGTCGATCTTCGTCGATCCCGGCGTCGTGCGCGCGGCCCTCGCGCTTCCCCTGAAGATGCGCCTGCATCCCTATATCAATAAGCCTTCCCTTTACCGCGCCATGCGCGGGCTCATGCCGCGCGAAATCTTCGCGCGGGCGACGAAGGGCGAATACACGAAGGACTCGTACGAGACGTTCTTTGCTCGCCGGGAGTTCCTCGTGGACGAGCTCGCGCACGGATACGTGGGGCAGCTGGGCTTGATCGATCGCAGCGCCCTCAAAGCAAAACTGTCGATGCAGGCGGTCTCCAGCGAGTTCCTCTTCGAATTGAAAAGGCTGGTCGCCGCTGAAAGGTGGATCCGAAGTGTTCGGTAAAAAAGACGGAAAGAAGAACGCGGCGATCGACGGGCTGTCGCTGGCCCCGGGCGTCTCGGTTCTCGAGACGGAGAAGGGCACGGTCCTTTTCGACGGCAGGCAGGGCCGGTATTTCCAGCTCAACGAGCTCGGGCTGATCGTCGTGCGCTCTCTCGAAGAGGGAAAGGACGCTGACGCGATCGTCCGCCGCGTCGTCGAGGCCTACGACGTCGACGCGAAGACGGCCGACGCCGACGTGAGAGCCTTCCTCGCCCAGATCAAAGAACTCGGAGTCGCGGTGTGACAGACCGACTCGCCTTGTGAACGCTCTCCGCCCCGCACGGTCAAGGGCGGGCGTGGGCGGCTGGTTGAGCATGCGATCGCGAAACGCCGTGAAACCGCGGAGCCTGCGGCGGGCTTCGGCGGGCGGCTCGCAACCCGTGGTCTGTGACGATTGCGGACCTGTCTGCTGACCCGCTGCATAACACCGGCCCGCGGACGGGACAATCTCGGGGTCGCGCGGTGGGCAGGCCTCGGCGGTTGACCACTTCGATTGCTCGTGAAATATTCAGGAATTCGAGTTCAGGGCTTTGTGCGGCGCTGCCAAAAGAACTAATCGATGTAATTTTTAAATATATATGTGGTTAAAAACTTAGTTAAATATGTAAGTAAGTGCCTATAATGGTATTAGATTATTAGACGTTAGTCAATAGTTAGTTTGTCACCCTTTGCGCTCTTGAGCTGAGCCCACTTCGGAAGTAAGCTTTTAGTCAAGAAAGGAAACGAGGGTAAACACAATGAATCTGATGTGTTTGTCAAACTGAAGTTCGAGCTGTGGTTCTTTACAAAGGAGCCGAAGCTCCGCGGGATTTGAACCCCGAGACGACTTGATCGGCAATCCCGGTCGAGCACATCAAAAATTTGAAATAATCCATTTTTAAAGTTAAAGGGAAGAGATCCGTGTTCAGAAAGTCTCTCGCAATGATGTCGTTTCCGACGGACTGCAGCTCTACACAATGTATTTAGGTGCGCATCTCCTTTAGGCGTGGTTCTTCTTTAGGACGTGCAGTCGCTTTAAGCACACGCCGCTTAGGCGTACGCGTCGCCGGGCGCACGCCCGTCGGCCCCGATTGAATCGCTTTGACTCACCTCTCTCATTTTCCCGGATTCTCGGGTCTCACTAGCTTGGCTTCCCGTTTTTGGGAGGCCGTCATGGACCAACCCGTCGCCGTCCATTCGTCTGTGGCGTGACGGGATGGAGGCCGCGTCGTTCCATGTCGCTCGTTTGAGCGTGCGAAGCGGCTTGACTGTATACAACAACGAATAGGAGGCAGCCTCATGGCTACTTACGTTTCCCCCGCGATTGAGCAGATCGCCGACTACACCGTTGCGACCCAGGGATTCATCCCCGGCCCATTCCGTGACATCTTCGGCGGCCGCGGCAACATCATCTTCTCAAACGGGAACCTCTCCAGCTGAGTCTCGTTAGGGCAGGCAATGTCCTAACGAACTAGCTGAGGCTCGGGATGCGTCGACGCGTCAGACAGTGAGGGAACCTTACGCGTCGGCGCATCCAGACCGCACCGAAGGAAGCGTTTCGTGCTTCACGAAGTCTCTTGCCGAAAAACGGCATATCCTCGAAGCAATAATCTTGCAGTTTCTTGAAAATTACAAGACTATTAACAGACCAAATCCTTAATTTAAAGGGGGAAAAGTATAAATCAATGACTTCTATGTCACTATTTTAGTTCTTGAAACGACCTGTACTGAATAGTAGTCTTATAACTAAGCGAACGGAACGAGGTTAATCAATGCAACTACGGTGCTCTGGTAAAGCAGCGAGTTGAAGCTCGATCCATCACAAATGAATAGGATCTAAAACTACCCATTAGTCTCAAATGGATTGGCTAATGCCAATGATCGCTCATGTTCGGTCCTAGGGTATCCGAGTTTTCGAATCCTTCGTCGAAAGCGCTTCTCGGGTTCGCAAAGATCTGCTGACATGCGTCGATCCCGACGGTGAAGAATCGTCGGCCTCGCGCTAGAGCGCTTTTCGAGAGCTCCTGGCGCTTTGTCATTTCTCTTATTCCCTCATACTTCTTGATCGGCGATTTAGTTCCGTCGGATCAAACAAGGGCATATGGCCTTTGCCGACGGCGACTGCCGCAAGCTTGGCTTTCCCAGGAAAGTCTTTAGACCAACCCGTCGATGCCTATCGGGGCGCCCGTGCAGTCGAAGTGCCCGCGGCGTGACGGGATGGAAGCCGCGTCGTTCCATGTCGCTCGTTTGAGCGTGCGAAGCGGCTTGACTGTATACA